>SNRY01000004.1_pt1 | contig 136257 bp, 113 predicted proteins | sample 4693421 | NCBI WGS metagenome assembly SNRY01 (sample SAMN11003215, study PRJNA524138) | termite gut metagenome | isolation source: Bacteroidetes bacterial symbionts from single cell of protist host amplifed... | host: Streblomastix strix ... | reverse complement strand
AAATGGCTAGATATACTGGACCAAAGTCGAAAATAGCCCGTAAGTTCGGTGAAGGTATTTTTGGAGCTGATAAAGTTTTGTCAAGGAAAAATTATCCTCCCGGACAACATGGAAATTCAAGGAAAAGAAAGATTTCCGAATACGGTATCCAGCTTCGTGAGAAGCAAAAAGCTAAATATACTTACGGCATTTTAGAAAAACAATTCCGGAATATATTTGAAAAAGCAGAAGCTGCAAAAGGTATTACAGGTGAAATTCTTCTCCAAATGTTGGAAAGTCGTCTTGACAATGTTGTATTTCGTTTAGGTATTGCTCCTACACGTGCGGCATCTCGTCAACTTGTTAGTCATAGACATATTACTATTGATGGAAAAGTAGTCAATATTCCTTCTTATATAGTAAAGCCGGGGCAGATAATTGGGGTTCGTGAAAAATCCAAATCTTTGGAGGTGATTACTAATTCGCTTGCTGGTTTCAATCATAGTAAATATATGTGGACGGAATGGGACGATAATCTTAAAGTCGGTAAGATATTACATGTTCCTGAGAGAATTGATATTCCTGAAAACATTAAAGAACATTTGATCGTAGAATTGTATTCTAAATAATAAATTTCATGGCGATATTAGCATTTCAAAGACCTGATAAAGTATTAATGTTGGAGACGGATGCGAAATTTGGTAAATTTGAATTTCGTCCGTTGGAACCGGGTTTTGGTATTACAATAGGTAATGCGTTACGCCGTATTCTTCTTTCCTCATTGGAAGGTTTTGCGATAACTACTATAAAAATAGAGGGAATTGAGCATGAATTTTCTAGTGTTTCGGGGATAAGAGAAGATGTTACCAACATTATTTTGAATCTGAAACAAGTAAGATTCAAGCAAGTGATTGAAGAATTTGAAAGTGAGAAAGTAAGTATTACAATAGAAAATTCAAATGAATTTAAAGCAGGTGATATCGGTAAATATTTAAGTGGATTTGAAGTGTTAAATCCTGAATTAGTTGTTTGCCATTTAGATTCAGGAGCTACTATGCAAATTGATATTACGATTAACAAAGGCCGTGGTTATACTCCTGCTGAGGAAAATCGCGAATATTGTATTGATGTTAATGAAATTCCAATAGATTCGATTTATACTCCAATACGTAATGTTAAATATTTAGTAGAGAATTTTCGTGTAGAGCAAAAAACTGATTATGAAAAGTTGATACTTGAAATTGTTACTGATGGCTCTATACATCCGAAGGAAGCTTTGAAAGAGGCGGCTAAAATTTTGATTTATCATTTCATGTTGTTTTCCGATGAAAAAATTACTCTTGAAGTAATAGATGTGGATAATAATGAAGAGTTTGACGAAGAAGTGTTGCATATGCGTCAGTTGTTAAAAACTAAACTTATTGAAATGGATTTATCAGTTCGTGCACTTAATTGTTTAAAAGCCGCCGATGTAGAAACATTAGGAGATTTAGTACAATTTAATAAAACTGATTTATTAAAATTCAGAAATTTTGGAAAAAAATCACTTACCGAATTAGACGATTTGCTTGAAAGCTTGAATCTATCCTTTGGAACGGACATTTCAAAATATAAATTAGATAAGGAATAAAAATGAGGCATAATAAGAAGTTTAATCATTTGGGTCGTACAGCTTCTCATCGAGCAGCTATGTTATCGAATATGGCTTGTTCTTTAATTAAGCATAAGAGAATCAATACGACTTTGGCAAAGGCTAAAGCGTTGAGAAAATATGTTGAGCCATTACTTACAAAAGTAAAAAATGACACAATTCATTCTCGTCGTATTGTATTTGGTTATTTACAGGATAAATCTGTTATAACGGAATTGTTTAAAGATGTTTCTGCAAAAATAGCAGATCGCCAAGGTGGATATACACGTATTATTAAGACGGGTAATCGTTTGGGTGATAATGCGGAAATGTGTTTTATTGAGCTTGTTGATTACAATGAAAATATGTTGGGAAACAAAACCGTTAGGAAGGCTCGTACGCGTCGTTCAAAGAAAACATCATCAGTTTCTACAATTGAAACTGTTGTTGAAGAAAAAGAGATTATCACTGAAACAGTAGAAGAATTAAAGGCATAGAAAACAGAGACTTGAAACCTAATGTTCCAAGTCTCATATAAATAACTAATTTTGTTCAATTAATTTGTAACGCTATTTTAGGACGGGACAAGTATGAACAATCTTATTTTTCCTCCCTTTCTGAATGCAGGTGATAAAATAGCCATTGTATCACCTTCCGGAAGAATAGATAAATTGTTCTTGAAAGGGTCCGTAGCGCAACTATCTTCTTGGGGTCTTAAGCCGGTTTTGGGAAAATCTGTAAGTGACTCTTCAGGACAATATGCCGGAACGATAGAACATCGTACAAAAGACTTCCAAATTGCAATGGACGACGAAGAGATAAAAGCTATCTTTTGCAGTCGCGGTGGATATGGAGTTATACATATAATAGATAAACTTGACTTTACGCGTTTCCGAGAGCACCCCAAATGGTTGTTGGGGTTTAGTGACATTACAGCTTTACATAGTTTATTTCAGTCAAAAGGATATGCTTCCATACACTCCCCAATGGCACGTCACCTCACGATAGAAGCGGAAAACGAATCTTCCATCTTATTTCTAAAGAATCTCTTATTCGGTCAACTTCCCCGATATAACTTTCCTTCTCATAAACTAAACCAACAAGGTCGCTCTCATGGAATTTTACGTGGTGGGAACTTCTCGGTTTTCTATGGATTACGAGGAACTCCTTATGATATTCCACCCGAAGGCACAATTCTTTTTATTGAAGATGTCAACGAACGTCCTCATGTGGTAGAACGCATGATGTACAATCTTAAACTAGGAGGAATGTTGGAAAAACTTTCTGGTCTTATCGTCGGTCAGTTTACAGAGTATGAAGAAGATATGTCATTGGGAAAAGAGTTGTATGAAGCATTGGCAGACTTGGTCAAAGAATACAAATATCCTGTTTGTTTTAATTTCCCCGTAGGTCATGTTACTAATAATCTACCCATGATAAATGGCGCAGAAGTAGAATTAACAGTAGAGGAAAATGTTACTTTGACTTTTACTTAAAAACTCACTTTCTCATATACATATTCTTTACCTTGCATTTTTCAATAATCTCGTCGCAGATGCTTTTTGCTCTTTTCATATTAAGTCCCACGTTTGAAGCCACTGTCATAACATCCTCCCAAGAAGGATCTCCTTGATTATTTACCGTTGTAGTGTGATATCCATTGAATCCATTACTTGGCAATACGTCATAAGCCGGAGATAATTGCCACTTATTTCCTTTTAATTGAAAAGAGAAATTCTTAGCATGGTCATCTCGATTACAAATAGCTACATTAAATACCATTTGCCGGAACAACATGTAAACTTGCTCCATATCCAAGGTCAGCTTTCTACAAAGTATTAATAAATCCGTATAATCCAAACAAGGTATTCGGTAATCGGCATTCAGCAATCCTGCTATACTTATCGTATGGATCTTTCCTCCAACAGTTCTGTCATAGCGTCTTACCCCGAAATATTTATTTTCAAATAGGTGTGTTTCGGGCATTTCTATTCCACATTCTCTGGCTAACAGAGAATATTCATACTCCTTTTGCCCTACGTCAACAGGATCTGATGCCGATTTAAACTTTACAAGCCATTCTTTGCCTTCAATTGTTGCAAATATCTTAGGGCGAGCACCTCCTGGAGAGCCTCCATATTGATATAAAGTTTCTAAAGATTCTCCCGAATAATCACTTGCTAAAATCTTTTCAGATTCGGCAGCCAATGCATTAAAATTAGGAGAAGGTTCTTCTATATCTACACTTTCATCCGGACGATATTCCAATGCTCCGCGTCCTGTAGAACCAACAAGAGTCAGACGTTCCAACACGGTTAACCTATAAGGATTTATACCTTTTTGCTGCAAATAACGATCTAACAAAAGATTACCCCAACCATCGGGCAAGCTATCGTCAAACACACCAAAACCACCCCGAAACGGATCACGTTTAGCCACAAAGACTCCTGATTGCAACGGAAGAGAAAAAGGAGATATAGAAACTCCGTTCTTTAAAAAATCTTTATCATATTCAAAAGCACATAATTCTTTCGGTGTCAAAGCCAACATACCAACGTGCTTTCCCTCTAAATAGACCTCTACCACTAATTTTTTAATCATCTCTTTCTTCCTCCTCTTTTACGTTGCTTAGTCTTTTCCAGATTCAATATTTCACTTATACTATTATAACTTTGGGTTGAAAAAATGGTTTCAAAATCATTTGTCATATCAAGTGCCAAGGCAATCATTACAAGTCCTCGCAAAGATATTTCTCCACATGTTTCAAATCTTCGATAAGTTCCGAAACTCAATCCGGCACGCGAAGCAAGTTCTTTTTGTGTGAAGTTTTTCTCCAATCGTCTTTCCTTTACTCGTTGAGCAATAGAATCGATTATGGCATTGGGTGAATCATCCTTTATAAATGTTATTATATTATCTCTATACATTATTATTCATATTCAATTAATAATATTTTATTACTTGCAAATATAGATATTCTTTGAAAAACACAAAACCTAAAAAATAATTTCACTTCCTTTCATAATATAACAATTATTCGACAGAAATGTTCATCAAAACCCCCATTCTATCGAAGTAAATCTGTTTGGTATTGGGCATTGCTAATTTAATATGGGCAATTGATTATTGAGTTTTAGAAACAGTAATTTTAACGATTTGTCAATTATGTGTTGAGCTTTAACAAAGCCTGTCATTTTAGGGTCAAATGACAATTAATAGTTTGTCAAAATAGTAGGGATAATTATCCTAAATTCGAATCATTAATTGCGTAATAAATTCCATAATGAATACACTCTCAGCAGTTCGTAACCCATCCGAGGCGTATTCGAAGGGCTTTTCCGGGTATATATGTCCGCTTGGGAAGCGGACATGGATCGGACATGAATCGGAGAGCGATCGGACAAAATACGGATATAACCCCTAAACATACGTGCGGAAAGCATGGGAGAGAGGAGAAGTTTCCAGCTGAGATTCAGCTCCTATCTCTAATTATATCAAGTATGAAATTGGCTGCTGCAAGGTTGTCGGCTTCATTCGAAAGACTTTTTAGCGCCTTCGTTTTTACTTCTTCGGGTTCGTCCGATGCATGATGAAGCAATAAATATTCGCTGTACTCACATGTATACTCGGGATGTCCCTGAAATGTCAATATGTGGTCTCCAATAAAGAATCCTTCGTTAATGCAGAAATCGCCGGTGGCAAAACGTATGGCGTGCGGAGGCAGTTCTACTACCTGATCGTGATGATTATAATGCAAGTGCATCTCTTTTTGAGGGAAATACCTCTCTGCTTCGGGGGCAACGACAACCGAAGAACGGATACCGGCTCCCCATCCTTGCGGGGCACGCACAACCCTCCCGCCAAGTGCTTGCGCAATTATCTGATGACCGAAACAAATTCCAATGGTTTTCATCTTCTTACCGTGCAATATTCTAATAAACTCTTGTAATTTGTTTATCCAAGGTATATCATCGTAAGCAGAGGCAGTACTTCCCGGTATCAAATAAAGTTCTTTGTCACTTAACGTTTCAGGATATATATTTCGTTGAACATCAAATATTTCATATTGAATGCCGGTTTCTACCGAATTGAATAATCGTTGAAACATGGATGAATAAGACGGAATATCGGGTGGGAGAAGTCCCGGAAAGGTATCACATAAGAGGATATTGATTTTCATTATAAGACATTTAAGTTAGTTTTTATCCTTTGATTTTTTTACGAGAGATAAACAATTATTGTCATTTCATACGACAAAGGTATGCGATATTTTTCTTATCTTTATAGGTATATAAACTAATGTACCGATATTATTAAAAGCTACAATCATGAAAGTATTGACGCCTTTTTTTCTTTTTATTTTTATCTGCCTTTACGGATATGCACAAGAGGGCACTGTCCAAAGTGATTCATTATCTAATGTGTATTCACTTGGTGAGATCGAAGTATTTGGAAATCAAGCCGGTAAATCAATGGTTAATAAAGTCAACTCCCTGCAATTGCGGGAATTTAACAGAGACAATGTTACCGAAGCCATCAATCTGCTGCCGGGGCTAAGTATTACAGATGCAGGCGCTCGCAATGAAGGGCAATTGTACCTGCGGGGTTTTAATTTATTGCAAACACCTATTTTCTATGATGGTATTCCTATTTATGTACCTTATGACGGTAACGTTGATATTAGTCGGTTTACAACGTTTGATTTGTCGCAAATAACAGTATCTAAAGCCTTAACATCGGTGTTGTACGGACCCAACACAATGGGGGGAGCCATAAATCTTGTTTCACGGAAACCGGTGAAAGAGTTTGAAATATCGGCTATTTCGGGAATGAAGTTTAGCGAAAGTGGTCTTAACGGATACAACGTATCCGGCAATATCGGTTCTAAAACGGATAAGTTCTATGTGCTCGGCAGTTTCTCTTATTTGAAGAATCAGTTTGCGTCTCTCTCCAATAAATTCACATCGGGACCAAATGAAGACGGCAGACGAAGGGAAAATTCCGAAACGAAGGATTTGAAATTCAGTGCCAAAGTAGGATATACGCCCAATGCTACTGATGAATACTCTCTTAACATTATCATACAAGAAGCCCAAAAAGGAATACCTCCCGCTATAGAAGGGAATATGTTTCGCAGTTATCCCGAATACAACAAAAAAAGCCTCTATTACAAATCTAAGACTTATTTAGGGAAACAAACATTTGCGGATGTTACTGCATTTTATGATAATTATCACAACATAATGAGTCAGTTTGACGACAATAAATACCTGTTACAAAATACAAACAGAGCTTTCCGTAGTGTTTATGACGACTATTCACTTGGTGGGTCTATAAACTTAACTTCGACTTATTTCAAAAACAATCTGCTGAAGTTGGCTCTATATGAAAAATACGACTCTCACAAAGAACACAATGCGGATATACCGGCAAATGAAACAACCGGTCAGATAGAGAAAACAGGCGAACCGATACAGAAATATCTGGACAATACTTTCTCCATCGGTTTGGAAGATGTTTACACGATTAACACATACGTAAATATAATAGCAGGTTTAAACTACAGCTACAGAGGAAACAACAAAGCTCAGGAATATGGAACGCACTACGAAACGGGTGACAAAAACGTATTATTCGATTTTCCTACAGGGTCGGACGGTGCATTTAACTATCAATTGTCTGCTATAATAAAGCCTGCAGTTAATCATGAGATTTCATTTTCCGCATCCCGTAAATCCCGTTTTGCATCTCAAAAAGAGCGCTACTCCAGCAAATTCGGTTCTCAGATACCCAATCCCGATTTGAAGTCGGAATTCAGTTGGATTTTCGACCTCACTTACAAAGGAGAAATACAATCCGTATTCCAATATGAAATATCTTTGTTCCGCAATAATATTGATAATGCCATTTATCAAATGACAAAGGGAATCCAAGAAGACGGAACACCCATATACCAAAACCAAAACGCAGGAAAGTCCTATTCCACAGGCTACGAAATAGCTATCGGAATAAAACCCGTAAAAGAAATAACGGTGGGAGTTAATTATAGTTATATTTATCTTGAAAATAAAGAGGACAAAGAGGTGAAGTTTACAGATGTACCCAATCACAAAGGTATCATCTACGGTAATTTCAGTTTACCCTCCCATAATACCACCTATTTGCATGTGGATATGGAAATAAACAGTAAAAGATATTACACCAGCGACGGCAAGACCTTGCCCGGATATATGCTGGCAAATGCTAAGATTTTCTCGAAAGTATGGAAAGGTATTAGCCTGGAAGCCGGAGTAAAGAATCTTTTCGACAAGAATTATTGTTTGGCTATTAACTACCCGAAAGAAGGCAGAACATATTTTACATCCATAACGTATGATTTTTGAAGTATTAAAAAATAGAATGAAGAATGAGAAGATAATCTTTCTTCTTGTGGTATGTCTGACCTGTGCGGGATGCAGTACAAAGAGCAGAGAAAAACAATTGAACAACAGGATTATAACCGACATGGCGGGTCGTCAGGTTGAAATACCGGCAAAGATTACTTCCGCATTCATTGACAGACATTCGGTACAGATGGTTTATGCTTTTGATACGATGTTGGCGGTAAACCGTGTTTTCAATTATACGGAGACCGAAAAGAAATTCCTTAAAAAGTCTTTCTATGAGAATAAACCTTATGCGATAGAAAGTTCTGCAGAAGAAATTGTACAATTAAAGCCGAATATCATATTTTATTCGGCGTTTATTACACCGGAAAATACAGAGAAAGTAAATCTGTTGCAGAAAAAAACGCAAATACCTGTTGTGGTGATAAATTCCGACATTTTTGAGTATAAAGAGGCATTAAGGTTTTTAGGTGATATATTGAACAAAGAGGAAAAGGCAAAAGAACTGATTGGCTTTATAGAAACCTATATTGACCCCGCTCTCGCCAAAGGGAAAACAATATCCGGTAAGAAGAAAAAAAAGATTTATTATGCCGAAGGATTACAGGGATTGAAAACAGACCCGTCCGGTTCGGTTCACAGTTTGTTGATTGATTTGGTAGGAGGCATCAATGTGGCTGAAGTGGATATTCTGCCCGGAAAGGGAATGACGAACGTTTCTTTGGAACAGATATACGTGTGGAATCCCGATTTGATTTTGGTTTGGTCGGGGAATTTTGATGAAATGGATTCGTACAAATACATCAAAACCGATTTGTCATGGAAAAAATTGAAAGCAGTCAGAAACAATTATGTTTATCAGGTCCCTTGGAGACCTTTCGGATGGATAGACAGACCTCCCGGAATAAACAGGTTGATTGGCATTATCTGGTTGTCGAATCTGTTGTATCCGGATATATATAATTATGGGAATTTGATCGGTATTACGAAAGAGTTTTTCTCAAAATTCCATCATTATAATATGACAGATGAAGAAACATTAGAAATACTTAATCCGCAGCCATGAAATTAGGAGGTTAATTCTTAGTGAGTGTTCTATCTTGCCATTTTTAGAGATGCACATTATAGAAAATGAAATACACAGATATTTAGATTTGATTGGAAAAAGGCTCTTAAAAAGGTTAAAAATTGAGTTATTCGTTTTAAACCTTTCTATTTTATATCAGTCAAATATTAAAATATAAGATTTACCCTAATTGGAATACTTAAACACATCTCTTATCAAGAGTTTAAAGAATATCAAGCATATTTTGATGATGATGGCGTTGATGTGTTTTGCGGAGACCGGATTTTCGCAAGGCAATCAGAACAGTGGCAATGCTATAAATGTCAATGGAATAATATTCGAAAAGACAAGCAGAAATAACAAGGAGGTTGAATTGCCTGTCTATATGGCAAATATATGCTTGCTTAATGTGGGAGACAGTTCCGTTGTCAAATGCACCACAAGCAACGATAAAGGTTATTTCCTGTTGAAGTCCGTGATTCCTAATAACTATTTATTGTCTTTTTCGTGTCTGGGTTATGGCAAGTTTTACAAACGAATCGTTAAAGATGATTTCCGGCAGAAAAAAGAGATAGACCTCGGACGGATTCAGATGGAAGAATCGTCCATTGAAATGGAAGAAGTAACCATCATTGGCAGTCTCCCGGAAGTAACGGTTAAGGAAGACACATTGGAATATAATCCGGCAGCTTTCCAGATGCCGGAAAGTACTGTGGTGGAAGACTTGTTGAAACGCTTGCCGGGATTAGAAGTAGAAACCGACGGAAAGATAACGGTTGCCGGAAAGGAGGTCAGACGGGTCTTTGTGGACGGAAAAGAGTTTTTCGGAAGGGATCCTAAGATGGCAACAAAAAATATCACTATCAATGTGATTGACAAGATACAAGTGATAGACAAAAAATCGGATATCGCCCTGTTGACAGGGGTTGACGACGGGGAGGAAGAAACTATCATCAATCTGACCATCAAAAAAGGAATGAAGAAGGGCTGGATGGGCAATGTGTCGGCAGGTACCGGTACAACAATAGACGGTGCTTACAATAAGACGCCACGCTATTCGTCGAACGGGATGATTAGTCGTTTTTTGGAAGAAGACCAAATAGCATTGGTTTTTAACTCAAACAACATCAACAATCAAGGGTCGACAGATCAAGGCAACAACGCGCGTTCCGCCATGCGTAGCAGTAGCAGTGGAGGCAACGGGATTACCAATTCAAGTACTATCGGTCTGAATGTTGTTGATATAGTTTCCGACAAACTCAAAGTGGGCGGAAATATTCGTTACAATCATTCGGATGCGTTTGTCGAACATGAAAGTTTCAGAAAAAACTTGTTGATAGATAGCGTATCCTATCGAAAAAGAAATGACTTGGATAGAAACTATTCCCAAAACATAGCTTTCGATACCAAATCGGAATATACGCCGGATTCGTTGAATACAATTGTGCTTTCGACCAGAATATCGTACAATCATTCCAATTCTCATGACGTATCGGAACAAAGTACTCTTGCCGGAGACAGAGACTCTACAAAAGTCAATGCAAGCGAGGCAGAAACAAATGTTTTGTCGTCCGGATGGGTTATCGGTACCGAATTAACATGGTCACGCCGTTTTGAAAAGAAAGGTCGCAGACTGAACTTTACGTTAGCGGCAGACTGGAACTTCAGCAACGGTACAGGAACAAACATATCAACCAGTGAATTTTTTCTTCGTCCGGACAGGAACAAATATCTCAATCAGGACCTGAACACCAATTCGAACACTAACTCATATAATTTCCGCACAAGTTATATTGAACCGGTAGGGTATAACAATACCTTGCAGATATCTTACAACTTCCGTTACAACAAAACCAAAAACATCAAAAGAACGTATGATTACGATCCCGTCGCCGATGCTTATACTATCCTGAATCCTGATTACAGCAAAAGCCTCGACAACAATTTCATCAATCAGACCATTGGACTAACCTTCAATTCGTACCGCACGAATTACTCTTACACCGTAGGGCTTAACATTGTTCCATCTCATACGCAAAGTACAAGTTTCATCAAGGGCGGAAAAGCCGATGGAAATGATTCTATTTTGTATCATGTTGCCGGGCACGATGTGATTAACTATTCGCCGCAAATCAATTTTAGATACCGTTTCAACTCCAACACTAACCTGCGTTTTGATTATCGCGGTAACACACGTCAGCCAAGTGTTTCACAACTTGACCCGACTTCCAACAACACTAATCCGCTCAATATCCGTACAGGTAACCCCGAACTGCTTCCATCCTTTTCCAACAATATTTCTTTCCGGTTAAACAGCAATCAGCGTGCTGCGCAAAAAGCCTTGTCTGCTAATCTCAGTTTTGCGTTTACCATGAACGAAATCATCAACTTTACGGAATACGAAGAGGAAACAGGTGTTCAACATACAATGCCGATCAACGAAAACGGGTCGTGGAATAGTTCGACAGACATAATGTACACCCTACCCTTGGATAGTGCCAAAAGATTCAAGCTGAGTACAACGACGCGATTTAGCTACAATAACCGTATCGGATATACTATGGTAAACAAACGGAGTGAACGAAACACCTCAAAAACCGTGGGAGCATCGGAGAATTTAGGACTAAGTTACAGCAAAGGTTGGTTTTACGGGCAGTTCCGAGGGTCGGTACGTTATACCAACACATCTAACTCACTCGAAGGTAAAGCAGACCAGGCGAGTTACAATTTTAGTATCACTTACAATACCCAACTCTACTTGCCGTCCAATTGGATATTTGCTTCTGATTTCAATTACATGGCTAATCGTGGGCTTTCGTCCGGATACAACAAAGATGAACTGTTGTGGAACGCCTCACTGAGCAAGCAGTTCATGAAGCAAAAACAGGCAAGTCTCCGCCTGCAATGGAATGATGTTCTGCGGCAGAGGTTGAATGTGTCCAGAAGTATAAACGCCAACTATATTGAGGATAGCGAATATAATGCACTGACAAGTTATTTCATCCTTTCTTTTACTTACCGGTTCACGACAATGGGAAAAAGTCGCGGAAGAGGGGAAAGACGTCAAGGTAGGGATAATCCCGAAAATAATTTCCGGGAATAGATAATTTCAGATATTCTCCGGGCAAACTGAAAACGGGAGATGTAATATATAATTGCGTTAGCAAAGTTAATAATTGGAATCCCTTGCTGACACAGTTTAATTTACAGTTTCCTTTTTTTATCGGTACAAGACAAATGCTTACCTTTGCAGTGAGAAACAATAGTTGAGGATATGACTAAAAAATTCGATTTCCTTGTTATCGGGTCTGGCATCGCTGGAATGAGTTTCGCTTTGAAAGTGGCAAACAAGGGACAAGTAGCATTGGTTTGTAAAACGGAATTGGAAGAAGCAAACACATATTTTGCCCAAGGTGGGATAGCTTCGGTGACCAATACATTGGTTGATAATTTTGATAAACACATAGAAGATACGATGATTGCGGGAGACAGCATTGGCGACCGCAGAGTTGTGGAAAAAGTAGTACGTGAAGCCCCCCTTCAAATTGATGAGTTGATTAGTTGGGGAGTTCATTTTGATAAAAATGATCAGGGAGAATTCGACTTGCATAGGGAAGGCGGACATTCGGAGTTTCGTATTCTGCATCACAAGGACAATACAGGGGCTGAGATTCAAGCCAGCCTTATTAAAGCCGTAAAAGAGCACCGGAATATTACGGTTTTGGAAAATCATTTCGCTATCGAAATACTGACTCAGCATCATTTGGGGGTAACTGTTACCCGGCAGACCCCGGATATCAAATGTTACGGAGCTTACATCCTCAACCAAAAAACGGGGAAAGTGGAAACATACCTGTCTAAAATAACCCTAATAGCTACCGGAGGCATAGGGGCTATATATCAGACAACTACCAATCCGTTGGTGGCAACGGGAGACGGAATAGCTATGGTCTATCGCGCCAAGGGAACGGTGAAGGACATGGAGTTTGTGCAGTTTCATCCTACTGCTCTTTACCATTCCGGTGACCGCCCTTCGTATCTCATTACCGAAGCCATGCGCGGTTACGGTGCAGTGCTTCGTACCAGAGACGGGAAAGAGTTCATGCAGAAGTATGACCGGCGTTTGTCCTTGGCTCCGCGTGATATTGTGGCTCGTGCCATTGACAATGAGATGAAAAACCGAGGGGACGATTACGTCTATCTTGACGTAACACACAAGGATACAGGAGAAACGAGGAAACATTTTCCGAACATCTATGAAAAATGTTTTAGCTTGGGGATTGATATTACAAAAGATTACATACCCGTAGCTCCGGCAGCCCATTATCTTTGTGGCGGAATTAAGGTTGATCTTGACGGGCAGTCGTCCATCGAGAGGCTGTATGCCGTTGGCGAATGTTCGTGTACGGGGTTGCACGGTGGAAACCGTTTGGCATCAAATTCCTTGATAGAAGCGGTAGTTTATGCCGATGCCGCAGCCAAACACAGTCTTAGCAAGATAAGCGAATATGTATGCAACGAAGCGATCCCCGAATGGAACGATGAAGGGACGACCTCACCCGAAGAAATGGTGCTTATCACCCAAAATATGAAAGAGGTAAATCAAATAATGACTACATACGTAGGTATCGTCCGGTCTAATCTTCGTTTAAGGCGTGCGTGGACTCGGTTGGATATTATTTATGAAGAAACGGAAAGCCTGTTTAAACGCAGCCATGCATCCAAAGAGATTTGTGAGCTACGAAATGCCATCAATGTAGGTTATTTGATTATGCGTCAAGCTATCGAACGGAAAGAGAGTCGGGGATTGCATTATACGATTGATTATCCGAAGAAGATGAAATGAAATTGATAATTGACGATAAAATCCCTTATATAGAAGAAAGCGCGTGGAAGATTGCAGATGAGGTTATTTTTGCCCCCGGAAAAGATTTCACCCCTGAGCTTGTTCGTGATGCGGATGCACTTATTGTCCGTACCCGGACACGTTGCGACCGCAAACTCTTGGAAGGTAGCCGTGTGCAACTTGTAGTTACAGCTACTATCGGTTACGACCATATAGATACGGAATATTGCCGTCAATCCGGAATAGCATGGAGCAATGCGCCGGGATGCAACTCTTCTTCTGTGGCACAATACGTGCAATCGTCTTTGTTTTTGTTGCAACGTACCGGTTGTTTAACATTGAAAGGTGCTACCATAGGCATTATAGGTGCGGGCAATGTAGGAAGCAAAGTCGCTACAGTAGCACAGAAAGCCGGTATGCGTTTGCTTATAAATGATTTGCCAAGACAGGACAAAGAAGGAAAAGACGGTTTTACAGACTTAGCAGACATTGCCAAGGAGTGCAATGTCATCACATTTCATACTCCCTTATATACAGAAGGAAAGTACAAAACCCGTCATTTGGCAAGCGAAACCTTTTTTCAATCACTTCAACACAACCCCGTTATTATAAATACTTCCAGAGGAGAGGTAGTTGATACCGATATGTTGCTTTATGCTTTGAATACCGGAATTGTTTCCAATGCCGTGATTGATGTCTGGGAGGGAGAGCCGAACATTAATAGAGAATTGTTGGAAAAAGCCATAATTGCTACACCCCATATCGCCGGTTATTCGGCAGACGGTAAAGTCAATGCTTCCCGTATGTCTTTGGAAACCGTATGTAAGCACTTTGGTATTGCAGTACCCTTTAAAATAACCCCTCCGACACCTGAGAATACCACCGTCCAAGCTCCTGCTTACGAAGAAGCCCTGCTTAAAATCTATAATCCGTATTTAGATAGTGAGGCTTTAAAAAATAATTCCGGCGAGTTTGAAAGATTGCGGGAAAACTATCCTTTGCGAAGAGAAGAGCGGGCTTATAATTTGATTATTGATACTACATCATAGTATTAGGTAATCGGTCGTTGTTTGCCATTTTGTCAGTAAAAAATATTGTGATTTATCGAGAAAATGTAAATTCTGTCATGTAATATTATCTTTTATTCTCGAATAGGCAACAAAAAGCTATTGGCACATCTTTTGTTTTATAATTAGTGGATATGGGTTACAAATAATCCCAAATCCATTTAAGAAAACAAAGAATGTCTAACTTTAAAGAATAGGAGATTTAAATTATGATGCCTATAAGAAGAACTCAGAATTGGTTACCGGGTGTTTTTAATGAATTTTTCACTAACGACTGGTTGGAAAAAGTGAACAACGTAACCTCACCTGCTATTAACGTATTGGAAACGAAAGATGGATTCAAGGTGGAAGTAGCAGCCTCCGGAATGACGAAAGGCGATTTTAATGTTCGCATTGGCGAAGACGAAAATCTGATAATCTCTATGGAGAAGAAGAACGAAAGCAAAGAAGAAAAGAAAGAAGGTCGGTATTTGCGTCGTGAATTCTCATACTCTAATTTCCGTCAGACATTGATTCTACCGGACAATGTGGACAGAGAAAATATTACTGCTCATGTAGAACACGGAGTGCTCCATATTGAAATACCAAAGTTGAAAGAAGCGGAAGGAAAGAAGTCGGAGAGAGCCATTGCAATAAAGTGATAAAACACTTAAGGTCTCTTGGCAGGATTAGTACATAAGAGAGGTATTAATCCTGCTTTTTTATTATGAGATACTCAACTCCATTGTTTTATCGGCTTCTTTGTTGCGAGGGCGTTTCTTTTCTCTTGTATCCCCGGTGGAAGATCGTTTTATGCCCCCCTTTTTGCGTATGCGGTTTATATTCGGGAGCTTCGCCCAATTCCGATGGTAAGGAAATTTTATAAATGTCTTTCTTTAGAAAGTTTTCAATATTCTTGAACGCACTTTGTTCCTTTTCACTCACAAAGGTAATGGCTACACCGTCGTTATTAGCCCGTGCTGTCCGTCCGATGCGGTGTACATAATCTTCACTGTCATTCGGAACATCAAAGTTTATCACCGAGCGAATATCATCTATGTCAATACCTCTTGCCACAATATCGGTGGCTACCAAAATATCTATCCGTCCGGCTTTAAATTCACGCATGATAAATTCACGTTGAGGTTGTTCAAGATCTGAGTGCATTTCGCCCACGTTCAATTTCATGGCTTTTAGTGCTTTGAATACTTCTTTTACTTTTATCTTGGAAGATGCAAAGATTATAACCCGTTTGGGCATTTGTCCGACAAACAAACAGCGGACAATGTTGAGTTTCTGGTTTTCATAGCAGATGTAAGCAGCTTGCAATATCTTGTCTGCCGGCTTGGATACAGCTATCTTAACTTCGACAGGATTATTGAGTATTGTTTCCGCCAATCGCTGAATCTTAAAGGGCATAGTGGCAGAAAACATAATAGTCTGCCGTTTTTGGGGCAATAGTTTCACTATCTGCATGATGTCGTCCGAAAAGCCCATGTCAAGCATCCGGTCGGCTTCGTCCAATACAAAGTAGGAAACATGTGAAAGATCAACATAACCCAAACTGATATGCGCCAATAGACGTCCCGGCGTGGCAATCGCTACATCTGCTCCCAGTACAAGCCCTTTCTTCTGCTGTTCAAACAGTGTTCCGTCGTTGCCGCCGTAGATGGCTACACTGGAAACAGACATGAAATAAGAAAACCCTTCCAATTGTTGGTCTATTTGCTGGGCAAGTTCGCGGGTAGGCGACATGATGACACAGTTTATCGCATCTTCCTGATGCTTACCTTTACTTAAATCGTTTAATATAGGGAGCAGAAAAGCTGCTGTTTTACCTGTTCCGGTTTGTGCAACGGCTATTAAATCTCTTCCCTTGAGTATCATAGGGATAGCTTGCTCCTGAATGGGTGTGCATTCTTCAAATCTCATTGCGTCCAGCGCATTTAGCACACTCGGTTCTAATTGTAATTCGGAAAATTTCATTCTTTTTATTTAGTGATAGTCTTCACTGGATTCTTGTTTTCTTCTTTTTATTCTCGTCGGGCTTTTGTTTCTTTAGTTCATCCTGCTTTTGTTTATCCGGCGGGAGAGCCTGTACGTTCCAGTCCTGCTCCAGTTCCCATAGAGATTTTAATTCTAACATTTGCGGATAGTAATATACCTTTTCGGGTTGACGTTTCTCTGCATAATTGCCTGTATCCCACACTTCGTTTCTGTTAGTATCCTCAATTAACCTTGCACAATATGTTCCGGGATTCAGGTAATTGAAATCCGCTTTATTTTCTATCACCGGAACTTTTCGTATCACCTTATCTTGTTTGTCGATTAGCTCTACAAAAGCAGGCATGTTTGCTCCCATCACATTAAAAAAAATAGCTCCGTAGTCATCCAAAGACCGCACTTTGATAGACTTTTTCATTTTATTGGTATGCAAACCGTAAATATTAGCAAATGCTAACGAATCCATTTCAAATTCATATTCTTCTTTCGGTACCCAATCGCAATAGATGTAGTATTTTCTCAGTCCTGTGGAATCCCGTTCAAATTTTATGGGAACGTCTTCCCATAATGTATCAACCTTATGTCGTATGCGAATAGCCGAAGCATCATAAGAATTCAAAGGCTCGTCAAACATTAAAGTGATGTAACTATATACATCCATGGGGGAAGGAACTTGCGCATTCATTTTTAGAAATACCGTCGGAGGGGGAGAGTCTTCTTTCTCGTTATCTTTCTTCTTTTGAGGGAGGGAAGTATTACTTCTCCCCGTTTTTCTGATTGCTAATCTTAATGTGTCGGTACGGGGTACTAATTGTTCTAATGTATCTGTGTATAAATAGTTTAATGTGAGCATCAATGTGTCTCGCTGGTATGTCAGGGAGTCTTTTATCCAATAATGAATCGTGTCGTTGTTTAGAGACTTCTCAACGACAAAGGCATCTTTTTCATCAAAATTAATTCCTCTTATGAGGGGCAGTGTATCAGCCTTTTCCGCAAAATAGAGTGAAAATTTATGTGGAATTAACCTTTCGCTTTTTATCAAATATTGCGAATAATAATCTTCAGTAAATGAACGAAGCAATAATTGATCCGGGAGAAAATGGGTATATTTCCGTTCTATAATGGTATCTATCGTTAATGAATCTTTCCACATTGTGTCTTGACGCATTCGTTCTTCAAACCGGGGAACAATGAGGGAATCATGAAAAGCAATTGCTTCGCTTTTTTGAGTGAAAGCGTAGTTTTGATCGGTATCCTTCAAACCGTATAAACGGTATGTTCCGGGAGCTATTCCTTTAACGGTAAAACGACCTCGACTATCGGTTCGCGACACTCTATCCAAAGGTAAGGAGGTGAAAGCCGAATCAGCTAAATTAGTATGTAATCCCACCAACATACCTTTTACAGGTTCCAAATCAGAAGCGTTGAGTAATGTTCCGGAGACCGCCATGGTGTCAATCGTATTACCTGTTGAGAAAGCAAAAGCGAAATTCCCCAGGGGATTGCCTTCATTGTTGTCCGAAATGGCATCGGTAAAGTCAATGGTGTAAGTGGTATTCTTCTTTAATGTGTCAAGTATGTTTACTGTTATCTTTTTCCCATTGGATTTTATTTCCGGTTGTTGTATCTGAGGAGGAGAAATGACAACTTTTTCGTTTACATTTTCCAACTTAATAAACTCGTCAAATTCTAATATGATTTTTTTTCGGGTATTTTCTATAGAGTTTGCTGCGGGTGTGCTGCCTGTAAAAAGTGGAGGAGTTTCGTCAATAGGTCCACCATCAGGGCGACCAATACTGGCACACGAATACACAACAATCGTTAATATAACTATTACTAATGGTATTATTGCAGAAAGATATCCTGTATTATGCCTTTTTTTGTTCATCATGGTGCAAAAGTAAGAATAAGAAACCACTTTTAAGTGATGTATGTACCAACAAAAACATTTGTATATCTTCCGGGCGTTAACTAACGTCTGTGTTTTTCCTGTTATTTAACATAGATAGCAGAATACATTGATACAATACCCCAGATTATAATTTACAGAAAAAGAGTTATTTTTGCATTTAAAGTTTATTTAAATTTGATTGAAAAGTATTTATGAAGACCCCAAAGGAGTTATAATATGTATAGAAATGATCGAATATAACTTTCATTTGCTATTTCTATTAATATCCGAATCCGAAGGATTTGTTTTGATTAAATTTAAGCAGAATCTTAATAAAAAGTTATAATTCTTAAGAAGGAGAAAACTACCATGAACGATATTTCGAGAGAAATTGTAAAAGTGCCTGAACCTACCTTGCGTAGATTACCATGGTATCTTTCAAATGTTAAGCTGCTCAAACAAAAAGGTGAGTACTATGTATCTTCTACCCAAATATCTAAAGAAATAAATATTGATGCTTCACAGATAGCAAAAGACTTATCTTATGTTAATATCTCCGGTCGCACAAAAGTAGGATATGAAGTGAACACGCTTATCAGTGTTTTGGAAAACTTTCTTGGTTTTACCGATACACACAAGGCTTTTCTTTTCGGCGTGGGAAGTTTGGGAGGAGCTTTATTAAGTGATTCGGGATTGATTCATTTCGGTCTTGAAATTGTGGCGGCTTTTGATATAAGACCTCAAATAATAGGAACACAAATAAATGAAATTCCTATCTTTCATACCTGTAACTTTGCTGAAAAAATAAAAGAGTATGATGTAAATATCGGTGTACTGACAGTTCCTATTGAAATAGCACAACAAGTAACCGATATGATGGTAGAAGGAGGCATTAAAGCCGTTTGGAACTTTACTCCTTTCCGTATTCGCGTACCCCAAAATATTGTAGTACAAAATACTTCTTTGTACGCCCATTTGGCTGTAATGTTCAACAGGTTGAATTTTAACGATATAAAATAATGAAGATTATTGCCGTTGGCATGAATTATGCGATGCACAATGAAGAGTTGGGCAATGTACCGGACGAAAATCCGGTTATCTTTATGAAGCCGGATTCTGCCATACTGAAAAATGGAAATCCTTTTTTCATCCCCGACTTCTCAAATGAGGTGCATTATGAAACAGAGGTTGTGGTGCGTATCTGCAAATTAGGCAAGAACATTGCTTTACGTTTTGCACACCGGTATTATGATGCGGTAACGGTGGGCATTGACTTTACCGCCCGCGACCTGCAACGAGATATCCGCCGGAAAGGTAATCCCTGGGAACTATGCAAGGGGTTTGACGGTTCTGCTGCTATCGGAACATTTGTCCCCAAAGAGCAATTTCCGGATATCCGGCAACTGAACTTTCACCTGATTATTGATGAGAAAGAAGTGCAAAGAGGATGTACGGCGGATATGATTTTTGGGATAGATGATGTAATAGCATACGTCAGCCAGTTCGTTACGCTGAAAATAGGCGATTTGTTGTTCACCGGAACTCCTGCGGGCGTAGGAGAAATTCAAGTAGGAAACCATTTACAGGGATATTTGGAAAGAGAAAAGCTGTTGGATTTTTATATCCGGTAAAATCAAATTATTTTATTCGTCTTCGAATCCGGAAGCACTATTGCGGGTATAAAGTCTTTGGCTTCTTCAAAATCCATCATTGCGTAAGACATGATAATAATAATATCGTCGGGCAATACCCTGCGTGCCGCGGCTCCGTTGAGGCAAATTCTTCCGGAGCCGCGCTCGCCTTTTATTACATAAGTCTCAAAACGTTCTCCATTGTTATTATTGACAACACTCACCTTTTCACCCGCTATCAGATTGGCGGCATCCATTAAATCCTCATCAATCGTGATGCTTCCCACGTAATTCAGGTTAGCTTCCGTTACACGTACACAATGTAATTTCGATTTTAATACTTCGATCATCATAAAGACTTAGTTTGTTTTTGATTTAAAGTTCTCTGTATTTGACGTTGTCTATTAAGCGAACTTCTTCACAAAACACGGCAATACAACCTACTACATAAAAGGCTTCATTCCAACTCCTTACCTTCTGCAAGGTATCCCCGTTCACTATCTCAAAGTATTCCAAACGCAAAGAAGGGACCGTTGCAATATCATCTTTCACCACTTGAAGGACTTCATCTATCGAATGATCAACGGCAAATGCCCGGCTTTTGAATAAGATTTGAGAAATCTCCCACGCATATTCACGTCCGGAAATGGAGAGACGAGTGTTCCGGCTGCTCATGGCAAGCCCGTCTTTCTCACGAACAATAGGGCATCCGACTATCTCAATATCATACTTCAATTGGCGAACCATCTCACGGATAATCGCTAACTGCTGGAAATCTTTTTCCCCGAAATAAGCCCTGTGAGGCTGTACTGCATCAAACAACTTGCTTACAATCTGGCATACTCCATTGAAATGTCCCTGACGGAAAGCTCCTTCCATGACAGTATCCAAAGGTGAGTAATCAAACCGGCGGGTATCCGGTTGAGGATACATCTCCTCCGCCGAGGGCGCAAATACGTATGATGCTCCCGTATCGGCGAGCAACCGACAGTCTGCCTCCAATGCACGGGGATAGTTAAGCAAATCGTTTTTATCGTTGAATTGGGTTGGGTTGACGAATATGCTGACTACAGTTATATCGTTTTCCTTTACACTACATTCTACCAATGATATATGTCCTTCGTGCAAAGCCCCCATCGTAGGAACAAACCCTATCTTTTTGTTTTGAGATTTTCGAATGGACAACTCGGCTTGCAAGTCTTTTATCAGATATATTACCTTCATTTTATTTAAACTAAATCCGCACAATCAACAGGTTGTTACTAACCATTAACTGTTAATTGCTAAAACGATGCAAAGATAAATTATTATTTACCATATAGCAACGCCGGAGATAGATAAAATCAATACGCAGGCTAAATCTTCCCCTCTCGCTCCAATTCCGCTTTCGATTTACTCACGGTTACAAAATAGACGCCTATAAATACCAAAGCAACAGCCGATCCCTTTTGCCATCCGAAGGTATCCATCCCGAGCGCTACGGCAAATAAGGTGGCAACGATAGGTTGCACGTAGTTATACATGCTTATGATAGTGGGGCGGAGCAAACGTTGTCCCGTCATTATAAAAATGTAGGCTAAGAAAGTTGCTCCAAATATTACGTATCCGATTTTCATAAACATTTCCGGCGATATGGAGGCAAAATCAATAGAAACAATGTCGTGGTATGAAAAAGGAATAAAACAAATCGAAGCATATATGAACATCCATTTGCTAATCGTAATCGACGAATACTTACCGATGAGGTCTTTAAAGACAGTGAGATAAATAGCAAAGCTTAACTGACTGATTAAACAGAAAATATTTCCGAGAAAGTTACTTGAACCGGTTATACCCGATGTACGATGACCGAAAATTAAAATCAAAGCTCCGATAGCTCCGATAAAGATGCCCAACACTTTTTTATTAGTAATGGGTTCATGCAGATAAATGGCTGCAACGATCATGGTAATAATAGGAGTGGCAGTTGCCATGATAGAGGCTTCAATGGGTGAAGTAAGCGATAGCCCAAGAACGGAAAACCCCTGATTGAACACGACACAAAACAATGCAGCAAAAAAAAGTCGCAACATGTCTTTGGGATCCACATGCTCTTGAGGCAGAAACAACGAAAACAACCAAAAGGCAACGGCTGCTCCCACTATTCGAAAAGTATTGAGTGAAAATGCGGAGAATTCGGCTAATACGCTCTTACCGATAGGAGCATATAACCCCCATATAATGTTTGCCGCAAAAATAGTGGCATGTCCTTTGAAACTTCTGTCGTTTGACATATCTTTTGGCGCATTAAAAACGGCACAAAAGTACTGCTATTTTTTGTTTTGGATATTTATTGCATCCTAAATCTTTTCCGGGATGTCACTTTTATTGCTTTTTATTATGTTTCATTCTCTTACGTATATTAATGTGTATACCTTTGCAGTGCGTTTATTAACATTAAAATAATTTAAGAAAGAAGTATGAAAGCATTTGTATTTCCAGGGCAAGGAGCCCAATTCGCGGGAATGGGTAAAGACCTTTATGAAAGCTCTGCTTTGGCAAAAGAATTGTTTGAAAAAGCCAATGATATATTGGGATTTCGCATTACGGACATCATGTTTGAGGGAACAGACGAAGACCTACGACAGACAAAGGTAACGCAACCGGCTGTGTTTTTACATTCTATTATTTCCGCCCTGTGCATGGGAGAAGAGTTTAGACCCGAAATGACAGCAGGACATTCTTTAGGCGAGTTCTCGGCATTGGTTGCTGCCGGCGCCCTCTCATTTGAAGACGGTTTGAAACTTGTTTATGCACGCGCTATGGCTATGCAAAAGGCATGTGAAGCCACTCCTTCCACAATGGCTGCCATTATCGGGTTGCCGGACGAAAAGGTAGAAGAAATATGTGCCTCCGTAACCGGCGAAATATGCGTGCCGGCAAATTATAATTGTCCGGGGCAGATTGTTATTTCCGGTTCGGAAGCCGGTATCAATAAAGCCTGTGAACAGATGAAAGCTGCGGGAGCCAAACGTGCCCTGCCTTTGAAAGTAGGTGGAGCATTTCATTCTCCTTTGATGCAACCTGCTCAAATAGAATTGAAAGCTGCTATCAATGCTACCGTGTTTTATACGCCCCGATGTCCTGTTTATCAGAATGTGGATGCACTTTCGCATATAAATCCTACGGAAATTAAAAAGAATTTGGTTGCACAGCTTACAGCTTCCGTCCGTTGGACGCAAACAATAAAGAATATGATTGCCGATGGTGCGAATGACTTTACGGAATGTGGACCCGGTACTGTTCTGCAAGGACTGATTAAGAAAATCGAACCGGCTGTTACAGCTCACGGAATAGTTTAAACAGATACATAAAACACTCCTATACATCTTAAAACGTATAGGAGTTGCAGTTGTACCGGTCTTCTTTCCTTGTTTTACCTTTTTATCATTTTCTTATACCTGTCGTACTGGGCATTAATCCTACGCACAAAATTATACGTCTCAATCCCTCGTAAATAGCCGTTTTTACATACCGGATCCGTATAGTATCCTTCATTGCTTTTCAACAAGAGATAATGCTCCACATTACCAAACCATTTGTGTTTATCTCTTCCGTATTTTTCCGTCAAAGCCATTGCATCATATATATGCCCATATCCGGCATTGTACGAAGCAAGAATAAAATTCATACGTTCTTGCCTGTTGGTAATTCTTTGGAATTTCCTTTCCAACAAACTCAAATATTGCACAGCTCCTTTAACGTTTTCTTCCGGATTATTTTCTTCTCCGGCAGGTATTCCCACAAAACGAGCCGTTCCGGGCATTAACTGCATCAAACCCTTGGCGCCCGCCCACGAAACGACTTCGGGGTTAAAGTTCGATTCCGCAAAAGCAATAGCAGCCAAAAATCGCCAATCCCACCCTATTTCTTTGGCATATTGCTTAAACAATTGGTCGAAATGAGAAATCCTTCCTTCCTCTGCCGAAAGGATTGAAGAATAATGAATTATTTTATTAACCTCAAAGTATCTTTTAGTGATGGCAATATATTCCGGAGAAATCCGGCTCTTTTCATACCATTCATTGGCTGCTTGGGCAAGCAACGGACTGTTCTTGCGCACAGCCCACGAAGAACGCTGGTCGAAGCTGATGGAAAGTTTGGTATTAATATTGGGAAAATAAGTTGCATTCAGCCGTGCCACCCGATTGTCGCAAACCGTATATTTTATCTCTCCTTTAGATACTTTGGAGATAAGAGTTTCCGTAGTAATGCTGTCTCCTTCCACGCATATTATCTGAATGCCTCCACCTAATTCGTTATTCAAATTGACAAGCCGGTCGTAATATTTGCCGGAAGTTACATAGACCTCCTGACCGATAAGTTCGGTTACATCTTTTAGCGGATGAATATTTTGTTGCACAATCACTTGATGCGTGATATTTTCTTCACCGCAATAGATCACGCTATCTCTCAGTTCCTTTACAATAGGGAAGTTGTAAATGATAATGTCTCCCTCGCCGTTAAGTAATTTCCGGGATAATTCCCAAACGTTTTTAACTGTTTTAACCTGAACTTTTAATCCCAGGCTTTTGGCAAACAATTGGCTGATTTCATACTGATACCCCATCTCTTCTTCTCGATAGATGAAATAAGATGCCATAGCGTCGTTTACCGTGAGGACTATCAATTCACCACTGTCTTTTATTTGAGACAAATCATAATATGTTTTATCTGTTACACTGGATTGCGAATGTTTACAGGCAACAAAGGACAGCAATAGAAAAAAAAGAAGAATTAGTCTTTTCATGAAATTAGAGTTTTTGTTTACAGGTTTAGTTGTATTATACGGAAAATATTTACTTTTGCCAAATAGAGCAAATCTTAAGGTTACATACACAAAGATACAAAATAATAAATGAATAAACAAGTTTACATATGGTAAAACATGTTGTATTATTCAAATTAATGTTGTTAATTTAATAGGGTAAAAAACAGTTAATTTATGAAAAAGAATTCATTCATTTTAAAGGCTTTGTTAGCCGGTTGTTTTTGTTTCTTCACGGTATTTGTTTCGAATGCTCAGACAGAAGTCAGATTCGGTGTAAAAGCGGGATTCAATGCATCGAATATATCCGGAACTAAAGACTTGATGAAAGGGCTTAATGAAATAACGGGAGGTTTAAATGCCGCCGTTAGTAAGTATATTCCAAGATTCCACGGTGGAGTCATTTCGCAAATCAGTTTTTCAAGGCATTTTTTTCTGCAACCGGAGTTATTATATTCACTTCAAGGGTATAGAGAAGAATATGTTATCGACATGGGAACATACTTTCCTTCCGGAGATCAGGATTATGATTTTCATTATTTTCAATTGCCGATTTATGCAGGATACAAAATCAATACGAGCCAATATATCAGCATACTTTTCGGAGTCGGTCCTTATTTTGCCTACGCATTTTCCGGGAATGACAATACTTTTGGAGATGATGGTATTCTTAGACGATTTGATTTCGGTTTGACTGCTATGGAAGGTATCCAGTATAAAAAACTTCAATTTACAGTTGGCTATGACTTAGGACTAACAGATATGGTAGATATAAACGGATGGAAAACCGCAAAAGATTTATATGGATTATCATCCATTTGCAATCGCAACTTTAAGGTTTCGGTCGCATATTTCTTCTAAACAATTCATAACTTTTTGAGGCAAGATATATTTATCATAAAGGCATGAAAAGGAAATACACGCTTTTATCCGTTCTCTTTCTGATAGCTTTCGGATTGAATGCACAGATATACGATCCCGTGAAGTTTAAAACGGAACTGAATCCTCTTCTTGATACTGAAGCGGAAATAGTGTTTACCGCTACTATTGAGCAGGGGTGGCATGTGTATTCCGTCGATTTAACCGGTGGACCTATTCCGGCAACCTTTCATGTTGACAAGATAGAAGGAATTGAATTGTTGGGTAAATTAGTCCCGCGGGGCAATGAAGTTTCCAAGTTCGACGCGATATTCGAAATGAATGTACGCTACTTTGAAGGAAGCGGACAGTTCGTACAGAAGATAAGAATCACCGGAACCTCTTACCATATTGAAGGTTACTTGGAATACGGAGTATGCAACGATGAAAGCTGTTTGCCTCCCGCACAAGTTCCCGTTGACTTTTCCGGAAAAAGGAAAGCTGCGGTTATGAATACTGTTTCCGTAAAGGATACGGAGACATCTGTTTCTCAGGAGGCTATGGATACTGTTTCCGTAAAGGATATGGATACTCTGACTTCTCAGACCGACCTTTGGGCACCTGTCATTGATGAGTTAAAATCCTTCGGTGAAACAACATCGCAAAAGGACATGACGTGGATATATATCTTTTTTGCCGGTTTTATCGGTGGTCTGTTGGCGCTTTTCACACCTTGTGTTTGGCCTGTCATCCCGATGACGGTCAGTTTTTTTCTGAAACGTTCCGGTAACAGGAAGACCGGCATTCGAGAGGCAATCACGTATGGCATTTCCATTGTGGTCATTTACCTTATACTCGGTCTGGTTATTACGCTGATATTCGGAGCCAATGCGTTGAATGCTTTGTCCACTAATGCTGTCTTCAATATTATCTTTTGCCTGATGCTGGTTGTGTTTGCCGTTTCATTCTTCGGTGCGTTTGAAATTACTTTGCCTTCTCAATGGAGCAATGCGGTGGATAGCAAAGCGGAAGCCACAACCGGTTTGATTAGTATCTTTTTGATGGCGTTTACTTTGACGTTGGTTTCTTTTTCGTGTACGGGTCCTATTATCGGCTTTTTGTTGGTAGAGGTTTCCACTACCGGTGGTGTAATTGCTCCGGCTATCGGTATGTTTGGCTTTGCCGTTGCTTTGGCTTCGCCGTTTACGTTGTTTGCCCTTTTCCCGTCGTGGTTGAAGTCCATACCCAAGTCGGGCGGATGGATGAATGTTTTTAAAGTAACGCTTGGTTTTTTGGAATTGGCTTTTGCCTTAAAGTTTCTGTCTGTTGCTGATTTATCTTATGGTTGGGGTATTTTAGACAGGGAAACGTTTCTTGCCTTATGGATTGTGCTATTTGCTTTATTGGGCTTCTATCTTTTAGGAAAAATAAAGTTTCCCCACGATGACGACACTAATAAGGTAAGTATTCCCCGTTTCTTTTTGGCAATGGCATCATTGGCTTTTGCCGTATATATGCTTCCGGGCTTATGGGGTGCACCGTTGAAAGTTGTCAGTGCTTTTACTCCACCGATGAGTACACAGGATTTTAATCTTTATACAAAAGAGGTGCATCCGAAATTCGATGATTACGATGCCGGTATGGACTATGCCCGGAAAATGAATAAACCCGTAATGATCGACTTTACCGGTTACGGCTGTGTAAACTGTCGCAAGATGGAGCTTGCCGTATGGACAGACCCTAAGGTGAGCGGTATTATTGACAACGATTATGTGCTTATCAGTCTTTATGTGGACGATAAGCAACGTCTGTCCGAACCCCTGAAAATTACCGAGAATGGAACGGAACGAATCTTGCGAACCATAGGCGATAAATGGAGTTATTTACAACGTACCAAGTTTGGAGCCAATGCCCAACCGTTCTATGTGTTGATAGACAATGCCGGCAATCCTTTGAATAAGCCTTATGCATATAACGAAGATATTGATAAGTATGTAGATTTCTTGCAGAAGGGACTGGAAAATTACACCCTCATGCGAAAAGCACTATTGCACCAATAGCAATCAATGCACCTCCAACCATTGTTTTTAGGTCAATCGGTTCTTTCAAAAAAAGAAGTGAGAGTATTATCACAAAAACGACACTCAATTTGTCAATGGGGGCTACTTTCGATACATTGCCTGTTTCTAGGGCTTTGAAATAAAATATCCATGAAAGTCCTGTTGCTAATCCTGAAAAGATTAAGAATAACAAGTTGGTTTTGCTTAGTTCTTTTACTTCTTTGAGTTGCCCGCTTAGGAAAACAATACCCCATGCCATGAATAATACAACGGCGGTTCGTACTGCGGTAGCTACGTTTCCGCTAATACCTTTTATTCCAACCTTTGCCAAAATTGCTGTCAATGCAGCAAAGAAAGCTGATAATAATGCATAATATTTCCACATAAACCATACTGTTTATCTACCTGTTATCTCTATCCATTCAGCATACTTGCATACTTTTTCAAATGTTTCAACACGATATACATAGTCTTTTCCTATGTTTTGCAATCATAAAATTATCAAGATATTCCGTAGTAGGGGCGATCCTCGCGATCGCCCTGAATGTTCACCCCAGCAAGGTGAGATGTTTATAGTACAGTGATATCATCAAACAATATGCAACTCCCAACGGAGTTGTATGAATGAATTATCCGCATAGGGCTACATATATTTCAATCTTTCAGATTGACGCGCCGCTTGGGCAATACACCTCTTTCCTCCTTCCTCCGGTAGGCTGAAAGCCTAGTATACATCAGCTCTAGCCAAGCAAAGCGGAAGGTGTACATTCAATTTGCGCCTTGAAAAGGCACCTTAAAAGAACTTCTTAGGCTAGGCTTTCAGCCCGTAGAGATAGCGGGCAAGTAATCATTCTTATGATTTTTCTTCAGGGAAGTACTTATCAAGGAGTTGCCGGAAACGGAGATTTTCTTTGATAGCGGTAAAATCTGTATCATTCTCAATATCACTTCTGTTTCGCTTATCTTTATTGTTTTTAAAATCTTCTTCCAAATATTGAAATGCTTTTTCTTCCTCTCCGGTTAAAGCATATAGACAAGCAAGATTATAAAAACCTGCTCCTTTTTTTATTTCATTTGCTTTTAATAATAGTGTTTCTATTTCCTGTTTACGGGAATCTAAATTATTTTCAAGTTTGGATAATTGCATTAGCGCACTTCCCCAATTATTATATGCCTTGGCATAATCCGGCTTCATCTCAATGGCTTTTTTGTATTTGTCGAAACTTTCTTCAAAACGGGTAGGGTCGGATTTCAATTTGGCAAGGTTTGCTAATGCAAATCCCCAATTATAATAGGCTTTGGCATAGTCTGGCTTCATCTCAATGGCTTTTTTGTATTTGTCGAAACTTTCTTCAAAACAACGGGTAGGGTCGGATTTCAATTTGGCAAGGTTTGCTAATGCAAATCCCCAATTATAATAGGCTTTGGCATAGTCTGGCTTCATCTCAATGGCTTTTTTGTATTTGTCGAAACTTTCTTCAAAACGGGTAGGGTCGGATTTCAATTTGGCAAGGTTTGCTAATGCAAGTCCCCAATTATAATAGGTGTTGGCTTTATTAGGATTAAGCTCATTGGCTTTGCTGTATTTTTCGAAACTTTTTTTGTAAGGTGCCTCGTCAGATTTCAATTTAGCAAGGTCGAATAACGCATTTCCCCAATTATTATAGGTATTGGCATCATTGGGATTAAGTTCATTAGCTTTCTTGTAGTAAGAACAAGCATCCTTATGTTTCTTTTGAATTTGAGCATCGTATCCTAAAAGGAACCAATCCTTTGCTGTATATTCTGATTCTGGTTTCTTTCGTTTTATTTCTTCAATATAACTGGATAGTTCCTCTTTTTGCTCTTTACTTTGTTCTTCAATTTGCGTGTTATCGGGAGGATTATTTATCAATTTATTGTACATACTGATTGTTCTTTCTTCCAATTTGAACATTGAGTTTAATTTTTCTTTTCCTTCAGTGACTATTGAATCTAATTCTTTTTCTGCAGCTTTTTTTATTTCTATTATTTCTGCTAATTCTTCTTTCATATCTTCTTCTATCTTATTGGCGCGTTTAACCAAATAAACGCCCAAAAGGCTGCCACCAATACTTAAAAATGTCATTAATCCCCCGAATAAACCAAGCCAAAAACCAAAGCGACTATTAATTGATTCTACATATTTATCCTGCATCCCAATCTCTTTTTCTACACTTTTCTGCATTTCGGATATTTTCTGCTCTTGCATTTGTAACTTCAAATTCACAATATCCTCTTGTATATAGATTTTCTCCTGTCCCACCGTATTATTCTGCGCCACCATTGCCACACCAAACACCAATACCAAAGTTATCGCTATTTTCTTCATACTGATTTTCTTTCTACTTCTCAAAATAAAGTCGTAAAAATAATTATTTTTTGTGATGACTGTCTTCTTAGGAGTAATTGTTTTCCTTTTGGCAATCACCCTGTAACTCCCCGCCGCTTCCTTCTTCTTTTCTTCGCAGGAGTATTCTTGGTAAATGCTATTGTCGGGGGTAAGCACAATGGATTGGGTGGAAATCTGCATGTTATACCCCATTCCACGACTTAGCACATACGCCACACCTCCTGTTTCAATACCTGCCTCCGTCTCAATATACCCTTCCTTTACCCGAAACAGGGACTTGGGTATGTGATTGTAAAACTTGGAAGGGAGTGTACTGTAAGAATTGACGTCTAACGTAAAGTTGTATTGCTTCCATGTTATGTATGGCACGCCTTTCTCCGGCAGGTGTTGGATAAGATGAAGAATAGAGATTTTATCCCCTTCGCGCATCTGAGGATTAGCACGTAACAAAGCCATAGATACATCATCCATCGTAGTGTTATCGGTTATTTGGAAGGAACGGGGCACACGCAGGGAAGTCCGCAGGACATCTCCCTGTGCGACTGTTTCAATACTTGGCAACCGACCTTCCGAGATATTATACGGTGCTACGATACAGGCTTTTCGAGATGCTTCCACTTTATTAAGATAGACCTTTATCCTGCTTAGATTCTCTTGGATAAACATATTGTAATCGCTCAAGTTCTTTGGCTTGGAGAAATAAGCCCCTCTTATGAAAGAAGATAACATTTGATAGGTCGTTACAAGATTGGTTAGCTGTGCCCGTTGTGCTTGTTGTTTTTGGGTACGTGGATTGAAAGGATTAGGTTTCTTTTCCATAGGTTTAGTTTGGTTTAGTGATGTATCAGTCAATAAAGATACTCATTTCGTTTGGGATATGCAAGGGATAAAAGGGATATTTTGAGTGGATGAAGGAGAATACTTGCAGAAAGAGAGCAGATAAATTCGATATTGGTAGGAGATATATCCGAGGTGTATTCGAGGTAATATCGAGCTAGGTACGAGGTCGTATCGAGATAGGAACGAGCTGAATCGGACTTACATCGGAGAGAGATCGGAGTTTGTTCGGAGATGAATCGGACTTTATTCGGAAGTTGATGGGACACTTATGGAATAGCATCCCTCCTGTTTGAACCCTTTATAGTAAAGGGGAAGAAAGGCATAATACAAAGATACCCAATTTAGCTTAAAAAAGCAAATAAAACTTATTTTATGTTGTGTTAAAAAGAGGAAAAAATCAGAGGAAATTCCGGTTGTGGTGTGTAAAAGTTGAAAGTTGAAAATGATAATAATAATTTCATATATTTATTTTAGATTCTCTATTATACGCACTAAGTGTAAAGAATTTTCTAAATTTGTCGCATATTTAATAGAAATGCCAAACAAAGTAATTGAACAAGCTAAAATAGACCTTTTCTATAAATGGTTTGTAATGGCGGACAAAGTTGTGATTATATCCCATGTTGCACCCGATGGCGATGCTATCGGTTCGTCGCTTGGGCTGTGCCATTTTATGGAGTCTCAAGACAAAATAGTCAATGTAATTGTGCCTAATGATTTTCCCGATTTCTTAAAATGGATGCCGGGAAGCAAAGACATCATACTATATGACCGTTATAAAGAATTTTCAGATAAACTGATTGGCGAAGCGGATATCATTTGCTGCTTGGACTTCAACTCGCTAAATAGAGCCGGTGCCATAGCTAACGCCATAACGGCTTCCCCAGCCCGCAAGGTAATGATAGACCATCATCCTCACCCTGAAAGTTTTTGTAAAATTGTTATCTCTTATCCCGAAATATCGTCAACATCCGAACTGATATTCCGTTTGATTTGCCGAATAGGTTATTTCAACAGCATATCAAAGAAAGTAGCAGAATGTATTTACACAGGTATGATGACCGATACCGGAGGATTTACCTACAATTCAAACAACAAAGACATTTATGTGATTATCAGTAATCTCATTTCTATAGGCATTAACAAGGATGAAATATATCGTAAGGTTTATAATTCATATTCCGAATCTCGTTTACGCCTGATGGGATACATACTGGCAAATATGAAAACATACGTCGATTATAATTCCGCTTTGATAACCCTAGGTAAAAGCGATCAGGAGAAATTCAATTATATAAAGGGAGATAGCGAAGGATTTGTAAATATTCCACTTTCTATTAAAAACATGCGCCTGTCTTGTTTCATGCGTGAAGATACGGAAAGGAACGTCATTAAAGTTTCATTGCGCTCGGTGGGGAAGTTTCCGTGTAATAAGCTGACTTCGGAATTCTTTAATGGTGGTGGACATTTGAATGCTTCGGGCGGTGAGCATTTCGGAACGATGAGCGAGGCGATAAGTATTTTTGAAAATGCACTGAAAAAGTACGAATCACTTTTATAAGCGAATAATTAAATGTTAATTAAAGAAAACATGAAGAAACTGACAATACTTTTGTTTGCATCCTTGTTTGCAGGAACAATATTTTATGCTTGTGATAATACAAAGACTTATTCGGAAATGTTAGATGATGAGAAAGATGCGATCAGGGCATTTGTAAAGGAAAACGACATCGTAACTATTTCGCAGGAAGACTTTGAAAAAGATACTGTTACGGTTGTGGAAAAGAATGAATATGTTCTTTTTTCCAATGGGGTATATATGCAGATAGTCGACCGGGGCAGCGGAAGCATGATAAAAAACAGAGATAGGGTATTGGTACGCTTCATTGAGTATGATATTATGGGAAAAGACACAACTTTGGCGTCAAATGTTCTCAATCTGTATGAAGAATATAATCTATATCCCGATGCGTTTTATTATACAGTAACATCAACCACATCTTACGGACAATTCGTTTCGGATCCTGCGGGGATAGGTTTTAATATGATATCTTATTATGGAACTTCGGTTCCTGCGGGATGGCTTCTTCCGTTACAGTATGTTAAAGACGGCGCACGCGTGAAACTTATTGTTCCTTCAAAAATGGGACATACGACAGCGCAAGAATATGTATCTCCTTATTTTTACGATATTAGGAAGTTTCAAGTAAAGTAAGAAGACAATGACTTTAATCAAATCCATTTCAGGTATTCGCGGTACTATCGGCGGACATGTGGGCGAAGGACTGAATCCGCTCGATATTGTAAAGTTTACATCGGCTTATGCCACTCTTGTTCGTAAAACCAACCTGCCGGGAAATAATAAAATAGTTGTAGGACGTGATGCACGTATCTCCGGCGAGATGGTGGGGAATGTCGTTGTCGGTACCCTCATGGGAATGGGATACAATGTAGTGGATATTGGTTTGGCTTCCACTCCGACCACTGAACTTGCCGTAACTATGGAAGGAGCTTGCGGGGGAATTATTCTTACCGCTTCCCACAATCCCAAGCAATGGAATGCGTTGAAATTGCTCAATAAGCAGGGAGAGTTTTTGAATGATGCCCAAGGAAAAGAAATACTTCGCATTGCCGAAACGGAAGGCTTTGTTTACGCAGGTGTGGATAACATAGGGTCTTGCCGCAAAGACTTCACTTATAATAAAAAGCATATTGACAACGTATTGGCGCTCGAGCTTGTAGATGTTGAAGCTATTAAGAAAGCCAAGTTTCGTGTGGCTATTGATTGTGTAAATTCGGTAGGAGGAATTATTCTTCCCGAACTATTGGAGCGTTTGGGAGTAGAACAGATAGAAAAGTTGTATTGTGAACCTACCGGACACTTTGCTCATAATCCGGAGCCATTGGAAAAGAATCTGGGAGATATTATGGATTTGATGAAAGGGGGAAAGACGGACGTAGCTTTCGTTGTTGATCCGGATGTAGATCGTTTGGCAATGATTTGTGAAGACGGCAGGATGTACGGTGAAGAATATACCCTCGTTACCGTAGCCGACTATGTATTAAAACACACACCGGGAAATACGGTTTCCAATTTGAGTTCGACTCGTGCCTTGCGTGATGTAACTTGCAACTACGGAATGCAGTATAATGCTGCTGCCGTAGGTGAAGTAAACGTAGTTGCCAAGATGAAGGAAACCAATGCCGTTATCGGCGGTGAAGGTAATGGAGGGGTAATCTACCCTACAAGTCATTACGGACGTGATGCGTTGGTGGGTATTGCTCTTTTCCTTAGCCATCTGGCACACGAAGGCAAAAAGGTGAGTGAGCTACGCGCTTCTTACCCGGCTTACCATATAGCTAAGAATCGAGTGGATATTACTCCTGAAATTGATATAGAAGCCATTCTTGCTAAGGTGAAGGAACGTTACAGGCATGAAGAAATCAACGACATTGACGGAGTAAAAATAGACTTTGCCGATAAATGGGTACATTTACGCAAAAGCAATACAGAGCCGATAATCCGTGTTTATAGTGAAGCCTCTACGCAGAAAGCAGCAGAAGACATCGGACAAGAAATTATAGACGTGATAAATGAATTGACGATGAGGTAATAAATAATATCTATCCATGAATCAACTAATAAACAATCGTATTTCCGCTTTGAGAGCATTGCTCAAACGAGAAAACCTGGAAGCGTTTATCGTCCCCGAAACCGATCCTCATTTAAGTGAGTATGTTGCTCCACATTGGAAGTTCCGAACTTGGATGTCCGGTTTCACCGGTTCGGCTGGAACATTGGTTGTTACGCTCGACAAAGCCGGTTTGTGGACAGATTCCCGTTATTTTTTACAGGCTGCCAGACAATTAAAAGATACTTGCATTGATTTATATAAGGATAAATTACCCGAAACTCCTTCCATCCAAGAATTTCTGTTGAAGAATCTCCGTCCGGACAGTGAGGTCGGCGTTGACGGGAAGATGTTTTCTTTCAATGAGATGGAACAGATGCAAGCCGCTCTGTCTGCGAAACGTCTTACGGTTACTACACGTTTCAATCCCATAGGTGAATTATGGACAGACCGTCCGCCAATGTCACAAACACCCGCTTTTATTCATGAATTGAAATATGCAGGAGTAACCGCTCAAAAGAAAATAGGTTCTATCCGTCAAGAAATAATAAAACGAGACTCTACTGCCATTCTCCTTTCTGCTTTAGATGAAATAGCCTGGACGCTGAATTTACGTGGCAACGATGTAACGCATAATCCCGTAATCGTCAGTTATCTTCTTATTACAACAGATGAAACGATTTTCTTCATAGACCCTGCAAAAGTAACCGGAGAGGTTCGTCTCTATCTGCAAAACCTGCAAGTAAAAATACATGATTATCAAACAATAGAGTCATATCTGTCAAGTCTGCAAGATTACACCTTTTTGGTAAACCCCAAAAAGACGAATTATCAGATTTATTCATCTATTAGCCTTCATTGTAAAATTACATCGGGAGATTCGCCGGTGAGCTTACTGAAAGCCATGCGTAACGATCAAGAGATAGAGGGAATACACTCTGCTATGCAACGTGACGGAATAGCTTTGGTTAAATTCTTTAAATGGCTGGAGGAAACTGTTCCTTCAGAGAAAGAAACCGAGATAAGTATTGACAAAAAGCTTAGCGAACTACGTGCCGAACAACCTTTGTATATGGGTAAAAGTTTTGATACGATAGCCGGATACAAAGAACATGGAGCTATTGTTCATTATTCCGCCACTTCGGAAACCTGCTCAACACTTTATCCGAAAGGTTTTTTACTGTTGGATTCCGGCGCGCAATATTTAGACGGAACCACAGATATTACCCGCACCATTGCTCTGGGAGATTTGACCGAAGAAGAAAAAACAGACTATACTCTTGTACTGAAAGGTCATATAGCTTTAGCCTGTGCGAAGTTTCCCGCCGGCACACGGGGAGCGCAATTAGACGTTTTAGCCCGGATGCCTTTATGGCGATATGGTATGAATTATTTACACGGTACGGGTCATGGCGTCGGGCATTTCCTAAATGTACATGAAGGTCCGCAAAATATTCGTATGGACGAGAATCCCGTTGCATTGCAGCCTAATATGCTGATATCCAATGAGCCGGGAGTATATAAGGACGGAGATCATGGTATCCGTACCGAAAATCTTGTTTTGGTCTGTAAAGCCGGTGAGGGCATGTATGGTGATTACCTGAAATTTGAAACAATGACTCTTTGTCCTATCTGTCTAAAAGGAGTTATTAAAGAGATGCTCACTACCGAAGAGATTAACTGGTTAAACAACTATCATAAATCGGTTTACGAAAAATTATCTCCCGGATTATCGGCAGAAGAATGTGCTTGGCTGAGGGAGAAGACGAAAGTTCTCTAATGAATAGACAGGACATTATCCTCTGCACAAACATAGAAGCAGACCTTACGCAAACTCTTACTCAGTGTTCTTACGACAGGTTGTTTGTGCTTTCCGACGAACATGCCGCACGGTTGTGTATGCCCCGCCTAAAAGAATTGACGTGCTTGAAAGATTGCATTACGGAAATCGTCATCGGTGCGGGAGATTTGCACAAGAATACGGAAACTTTAATCCATGTATGGCAAGTATTAAGTGATAAAAAGGCTACTCGCCATTCGCTCCTTATTAATCTGGGAGGAGGTATGGTAACGGATTTGGGAGGATTTGCCGCTTCCACTTTTAAAAGAGGCATTGCCTACATCAACATTCCTACGACATTACTTGCAATGGTTGATGCTGCCGTGGGAGGGAAAACCGGTATAAACTTTAACGGATTGAAGAATGAAGTCGGCGTATTTGCTCCCGCTGCCAGTGTGTTGATTGATGCGGAATTCCTGTATAGTTTAGACCATCCAAACTTCCTTTCCGGTTATGCGGAAATGCTTAAGCACGGGCTTATCAGCGATACTAGGCATTGGGCGGAACTCCTTTCCTTTGACATAGACCGTATTGATTATGCGAAGTTAAATCCGTTGATAGGACAATCGGTACGGATAAAAGAACGGATTGTTGCCGATGACCCTTATGAACACGGCATTCGCAAGGCTCTAAACTTTGGTCATACCATGGGGCATGCTTTTGAAAGTCTTGCCCTGGCGGAAAATTGTCCCATTCTTCATGGATATGCCGTGGCATGGGGTATTGTTTGTGAATTATACCTTTCATGTATCACTGTCGGATTTCCCAGAAACAAGATGTATCAAACCATACAGTTCATTAAAGAACATTACGGCGTTTTTGAGATCAACTGCCATAAATATGAACGTCTGTACGAGTATATGACACACGACAAAAAGAACAATGGCGATACTATTAACTTCACTCTATTATCAGATACGGGAGCAATAAAAATCAATCAGGCAGCCGAGAAAAAAACAATATTTGAGATGTTTGATTTCTACAAGGAATGTATGGGATAAACGCATATCGTTAAAAAGAAATAAATAACATTCCAAATCGGTGTTATAGTTATTTATTATCCTTATCTTTACTTTTAATAAATTAAGAAAACAAAAGAGATGAATACACCTTTATTTTTTAATCTTGGAACCGGAGAAATCATCATCATAGCTTTGGTGGTTTTATTACTTTTTGGAGGTAAAAAGATACCCGAACTGATGAAAGGTTTAGGTAAGGGCATCAAAAACTTTAAAGAAGGTGTCAAGGGAATAGAAAACGAAATAGAAAACGAAGACAACACGAAAAATAAATAAAAGATAGTCCCTTTTTATGAGTGAGCAAGGAATGACCTTTTGGGGACATTTGGAAGAACTCCGATGGACACTGATAAGGTCTGTTGTTGCTTTGTTTATTTTTGCCATTGCCGGATTTATTGTAATGCCTTACATATACGACAATGTGATAATGGGACCTACGCGTCCCGACTTTTTTTTATATAGATACCTTTGTAAGGCTACTTCTGCCGTACCTTTTATGCCTAACTTCTGCGATGATACCTTTCATGTAGAGATTATAAATATTAATCTGGCATCGCAATTTTTCAGGCACATGACTACCTCTTTTTGGTTAGCCCTTATACTTACTTTTCCGTATTTGGCGTATGAATTATGGCGTTTTATAAGTCCTGCCCTCTACGCCGATGAAAAGAAAAACATTAAGTGGGTATTTATGTTCGGTACAGTTATGTTTTTCTTAGGATGCCTCGTGGGATATTCGCTTGTCTTTCCGATGACGCTTCGTTTTCTTGCCGGTTATCAACTAAGTGAATTGATTAAAAATCAAATCTCACTCGATTCATATATGGACAACTTCTTAATGTTGACTTTTATAATGGGAATAGTATTTGAACTCCCTCTGGTATCGTGGCTTTTATCAAAATTAGGATTGTTGAACAGGTCGTTTTTCAAGAAATACAGGCGACATGCGGTTGTGGCTTTGCTTATATTTTCGGCGGTTATCACTCCTTCGGGCGATCCTTTTACTCTTTCCGTAGTGTTTGTTCCTCTCTATTTCCTGTATGAATTAAGTAGTCTTTTTGTCAAAGCCGTTCCAAAAGGAGAAAATGAAGATGTGGAATCGGAAGAAGATGGAATATGAGTACGAATTAGCGAGAAATCAGCGATTTAATCTTAAAAACAGCTTATTCGTGATGCAATCCGGCAGCTCTTCCTCATAATGTGTTACCATTATCATTGTCTTATTTTGCCGTTGACAGAATGCAGTGATAATCTCTTTTACTCGCATACGATTAAAAGTATCAAGCCCGTGAAGCGGTTCATCAAGTATAAGCAGTGCCGGATCTTTCACAAAAGCACGTGCTAACAGTGTTAATCTTTGTTCTCCCGACGAAAGTTGCAGGAAAGGTTTGTCTTTCAAATCGGCGATACCGAATATATCCATCCACCATTCACAAACAGACAGATGTTCCGGTTTTGAATACTTATATAATCCAATGGAATCATGTAACCCCGAAGCTACAATTTCAATGGCAGGCAAATTCTTCATATAAGCCCTGTGCATCTCGGGAGACACATAACCGATATGCTTTTTAATCTCCCAAATACTTTCCCCTGTCCCTCTTTTGCGCCCAAAAAGACTAATATCACAAGCATAAGATTGAGGATTGTCGGCACAAACCAGACTAAGTAAAGTGGATTTTCCTGTTCCATTTTCCCCGCCAATTGCCCACTTTTCACCACGTTGTACTACCCAATTAAGCTCTTTTAATATCGTGCGATTACCATAGCGAATGCTTACTTTATTAAGCCTTATTATTTCCTCCGAAATATAATTTGTATTACTATAAGGCAAATTGACAATATGCTGACGTATCTCCTCCGATGAAAGCTTTATAAAATTATTGAAACGGTGAGTCAAAAGATATTCCTTACGAGCTAATTTTTCACCTACCTTCAATCCCTCTACCGGTACCACATGAGTAATGAATGAAGGAATATCATAAAACGCAGAAAGCACCAATATAATTTGCAAATGCGGCATATTTGCAAGGCGTTGCAGCAATTCGTTCAGTGAAGTGCGCGTGGCTGTATCAAGCCCAATAAACGGATTGTCTATAATCAATACACGAGGCGCAGAGAGTAAAGTTTTAGTCAGTTGGAGTTTCCGCAGCTCCCCTCCGGAAAGATGAATGATTTTTTTATCCAATAAAGATTCTATCCGAAAGATATCAAATAGTTCTTGTCGTAATTCTTTATCTTCTGTTTCACCTAAAAGTTCTCTAACTACCGGAATATCATCTTGGTCGTATGTATTCCATCGTTGTTGATAATAATAATTGGCGTCGGCATCACCGTAAGAATCCCGGAAAGCAATGTATTTCATATTATTATATACACCACCCGCTGGGGAAGGTGAAAAGTCATACAATATCTTCCCTTCTTTCAAAACGTATTTGCCCGTGAGTGTGTCAATAAGTAAACTTTTCCCTGCTCCATTAGGACCTACAATGGCTAAATGTTCACCGGAAGCAACTATTAAATTAATGGGAGCATTGAAATGAACAAAGGGATTTCGTACGATTCCTGACTTTATTTCTATTATGTTTTGCAATATTTTGATACTTTTTAGATTATGAAAGACTAAGACAATATGCCTGTATCTTTAATTTTTCTCCCAAAAATCGGGACTAAAAAGTATTAATACGGTGAAAAGTTCCAAACGCCCTACAAGCATTAAGAACGAAAGTAACCATTTAGCTGCATCCGGTAAGAAGTTCCAAGAATATGCGGGTCCTATTTTTCCGATACTTTGTCCCATATTTCCGATACTCGAAATGACTGCTCCTATTGACTCCATAAAACCTACTCCTGCTCCCATCATAAATAGAGTACCGAAAATAATAATAATCAAATAGATAAAAATAAATGCCAAAACTCCTGACACAATATTAGGAGAAACGACCTGTTTGTTAATCCTCACCGGCAACACGGCATTAGGATGAATAATATGTTTAAATTCATTTTTTGAAACTTTGGTAAGAATTACCATACGAAGGCACTTAATCCCTCCTGCGGTACTTCCCGCACATCCTCCGATGAGCATTAAAATAACAAGTGCTCCCCACAACACAGGTTGCCAAATCATATAATCGTCAGTAACGAAACCGGTGGATGTATGTATAGACGTTACCTGAAATAAGGCTTTCCTGAACGATTCTTCAAGTCCTAATGAAGTCGTGTGATTTAGTCCGATAGTAATGAAAAGGGTAAAAATGACAACTGAACTCAGATACCACTTCAATTCAGCATCCAGAAAGAACTTCCTGAACTTCCCATTAACGAAGAGTAACAATAGAGTAAAGTTAATTCCCGATATAGTCATGAAAATGGAAATAACATATTCAATGAACGGAGAATTATAATGGGCGATATTGTTCTGTTTAATGGAGTACCCACCCGTGGCAGTAGTAGTAAAAGAATGGCATATGCTATCGAACCAATCCATCCCCCCAAACAACAATAGCCCAATAACGATACCCGTCAATCCAAAATAAATACTCCAAATCCATTTGGCAGTAACTCCAATACGAGGGAAAACCTTATCATTGGATATTCCACTCCCTTCCGCTGCAAACAGTTGCAAATTCCCCACACCGAAAATAGGTAACACGGCAATAGTAAAAAACACAATCCCCAATCCTCCTACCCATTGTGTCATGCTACGCCAAAACAACAAGCCGTGAGGTAGGGTTTCAATATTATCCAGTATTGTAGATCCGGTACTCGTAAATCCCGACATTGTTTCAAAAAAAGCATTTGTAATGCTCGGAACATATCCGCTGATATAAAAAGGAAGCATCCCAAATATTGAAACTATAATCCAAGAGGTACTAACAATAATGATACTATCTCGTTTGCCAAATTGCCTGTCTGCCTTTTTCCCCATTATAAGCAGTCCTCCTCCGGCTACGAAAGTAATAACCGAAGTAACAACAAAAGCCCTCAAATCATCTTCACCATAAAATGCCGAAACTCCGATACAACAAAGTAACATAACTGTTTCTACCCATATCAGAAACCCCATTACTTTATATATTACCTTTGTGTTTATCATCTTGTTAATTAAAGAATTTCTCTACTTTCTTAATCATCATATCCAAGCAAAACACTACTACATGATCTCCCGGCTGTATTTGCGTATCTCCCGTGACCAAGATTCCTTCGCCATTTCTAATCATTCCTCCAATGTTTGTTTCCAGAGGTAACCCCAAATCTTTCACTAACCGTTTGGTTGCTTTAGCCTCTTCTTTTACGGTAAACTCAGCAACTTCTGCATTAGCAAAAGTAAGGCATTTCACATTTGAAACATCAGCATCCAACATCATTTGGTAAATATGCCCCACGGTAATCATCTTTTTATTGATCACCGTGCCGATATCAAGACTTTCTGCCATACTGATATAATCTATATTTTCCACTTCCGCTACCGTTTTGCTCACTCCCATTCGTTTAGCAGCCAGACAAGCAAGGATGTTTGTTTCAGAATTATCCGTAAGGGCAGCAAATGCTTCTGTATTTCTAAGCCCTTCATTAAGTAATAAATTCATATCACGTCCATCGCCATTAATAATCATAGTACGACTATTTAATAGTTCCACCAGTCGGTTACAACGATTCAAATTTTTATCTATGATTTTCACTTTCATATATTCCGGAACACATTGCGCAGTACGAATAGCAATATTGCTTCCTCCCATGATTATTACATTCTGTACATCAGCATAGTGTTCTTTTCCCACAATTTTACGGATATAAGGAACGTACTTGCGTGTGGTAGTAAAATAGACAATATCATTCAACTTAATCATGTCATTACCTCGTGGAATGATAGTCTCATTACCTCGTTTTATGGCAACCACATGATATGGAATATTAGTACCCCCCAATTCAAAAAGAGGAATATCAAGTATTTCAGCGGTTTCCCGTATTTTAACTCCTATTAATATCAATGCCCCTCCGCAAAACTCCCACCATTGCCGTACCCAACTCATACGCATGGAAGATGCAATCTCTTTTGCAGCCAACATTTCCGGATAAATAAGCGAATGAACCCCCATATTTTGAAAGAATTCTTTGTTTTTCGGCAACAGATATTCGTAATTATCTATGCGTGCCAATGTCTTTTTAGCAGACAGATTGCTTGCCAACATACAAGCGATAATGTTTTGACTTTCATTTGGAGTAATAGCAATAAACAAATCGGCATTAGCAACTTTTGCACTTTCCAATCCGATAACAGAAGTAGGTGAGGCATTGATAGTCATCAAATCAAAGTTGGCATCCAATGAACTCAACCTCTCCTCATTTTCATCCATCAAAACAACATCTTGTTTTTCTCGTGATAGCAACTTAGCCAAGTGAATACCGACATCTCCTGCACCTGCAATAATTATTCTCATGTAATGATTAATTTTTTAGAAAAGAAAAAAATGATTTCTTGCAAATACCTTAATGGAATCTTATTCTTTCTATTCGCTAACAGATAGTATTCCCTTAGATATCCCCTCTTCATCCATACCGCACAGATGGTACAGTTCTCTAATAGACCCATGTTCAATAAACTCGTCCGGCACGCCAATACGCATAACTTTCGGTTGATAACCGTTATCAGCCATAAATTCAAGCACGGCACTTCCCATTCCTCCCTTTATCACTCCATCCTCTATGGTAACAATCTTCTTAAACCGACCTCCTACTTCATGTAACAATTCTTCATCAAGTGGTTTAAGAAAACGCATGTCATAGTGTGCTACGGATATTCCTTGCATCTCTACTTTTTTAATGGCTTGCGCTGCTAATGTCCCTATGGGTCCAATAGTTAATACAGCCAAATCTTTCCCTTCTTTCAACTTTCTTCCTTTCCCTATAGGAATTTCTTCAAGCTGACATTTCCAATCCACCAAACAACCTCTACCTCGCGGATATCGAATAGCAAACGGACCCGGACTCCTGTTCGGTAACTGCGCCGTGTACATCAGCTTCCGTAGTTCATGCTCATTCATCGGTGAAACAATTATCAAGTTAGGTATTGGACGCAAGTACGCCAAGTCAAATACTCCATGATGCGTAGGTCCGTCTTCTCCTACCAGTCCGGCACGATCAAGGCAAAGAATTACATTTAGTTTCTCAATAGCCACGTCATGTATAATATTATCATAAGCCCGTTGCATGAACGAAGAATAGATGTTGCAAAACGGAATTAGTCCTTCCTTAGCCATTCCCCCCGAAAAAGTAACGGCATGTCCTTCGGCAATTCCAACATCAAACGCCCTTTCCGGCATCTCTTTCATTAATATATTCATAGAGCATCCCGACGGCATAGCTGGAGTTATCCCTATTATTCTTTCATTCATTCTCGCCAGCTCCAGTAAGGTATTTCCAAAAACATCCTGAAACAAAGGAGGCATTTGAGTTGTATCAGCAAAAATACGTTCTCCTATTTGCGGGTCGAACATGCCTGGGGCATGCCAACCGGTGGCATCTTCCTCTGCCGGTATGAACCCTCTTCCTTTGATTGTATGCAGATGAAGAATTTTTGGTCCCTTCAGATCCTTAATATCCCTTAGCACCCGTACAAGATTTTTTATGTTATGCCCGTCTATAGGACCGAAATACCGGATATTCATCCCCTCAAATATATTCTGCTGCTGTGCTACTAATGACTTTAGACTATTATTAAATCGAAGAAGAATTTTCCTTCGAGAGTCATTTAACACTCCAATCTTAAATAAGAATTTAGATATTCTGAAACGAATCTGATTATAGCGATTAGACGTTGTAAGATTAAAAAGATATTGTTTCATCCCGCCTACACTACGGTCTATAGACATATCGTTATCATTAATGATAATTAGCACATTATTTGAAGTAGACGAAGTATTGTTCAATCCTTCAAAAGCCAATCCTCCACTCATTGATCCGTCTCCGATAACTGCCACCACCTTTCGATCCGTTTCTCCTTTATGTCTAGCCGCCACCGACATTCCTAACGCTGCCGAGATAGAATTGGAAGCGTGTCCGCTGACAAACGAATCATACTCACTTTCTTCCGGAAAAGGAAATGGGCGCAGTCCTCTAAATTTCCGATTAGTGCAAAAAGCTTTCCTCCTTCCCGTAAGAATCTTGTGCCCATACGCCTGATGTCCAACGTCCCACACAATACGGTCATAAGGAGTATTAAATACATAATGCAATGCTACCGTAAGTTCTACTACTCCCAGATTAGAGCCAAAATGTCCCGGATTGCGTGAAAGTTCTTCTATAATTTTCTTTCTCAATTCCGCACATACTTGTGAAAGTTCTTCTACCTTAAGCTTACGTAAATCTTCAGGATAGTTAATATTGCATAGTAGTCTCTTAGTTCCTCCGTTTTCCATTTATAGAAAAAATTGCCTACAAAGATAACAAAAATTAAGGGAAGATTGCTATTAAATAACCATATAAGAAATAAGGAAAATGAAAATTTGAAGGTGGAAAATAAAGTCTTAGCCCCTCTCTTTTGGAGAAGGGCTAAAAGATATATGTGAGATTAAATGATATACTGCGAACTTATTGATTCGTTATTCAAAACTCGTTTGATTGTTTCGGCAAACATTCTTGCAATGCTCAGTTGCTTTACTTTAGAACATTCTTTGTTGTACGGAATGCTATCCGTAAATATTATTTCCTCCAGTGCAGAATCATATATTCTTTGTGAAGCGGGATCGGACATAACGCAATGAGTTGCAATGGCGCGTATAGATTTGGACCCGGATTCTATCATTTTGTTGGCTGCCATTGTGATTGTACCCGCTGTATCTACCATATCATCAATCAATATCACGTTTTTATCCGCCACATCACCGATAACTTGTATGGAATTCACCTCATTGGCTTTCAGACGAGTTTTATGACAAAGTACCAAAGGTACGTTCAAATATTTGGAATATATACTGGCTCTCTTTGATCCTCCTACGTCGGGAGCGGCAATAACAAGGTCTTCCAAATACAATGTCTTGATATAAGGCAAAAATACGGCAGAAGCATACAAGTGGTCGACCGGTATGTCAAAGAAACCTTGAATCTGATCGGCATGCAAATCCATCGTTATCAATCTATCTATTCCGGCTACCGAAAGTAAATCTGCTACCAACTTTGCAGCAATGGATACACGGGGCTTATCTTTTCTATCTTGACGTGCCCAGCCAAAATAAGGTATTACGGCAATAATACTCTTGGCTGAAGCTCTTTTAGCAGCATCAATCATGAGCAGAAGTTCCATAAGGTTATCAGAAGGGGGAAAGGTAGATTGAACAAGGAATACATGAGAACCACGAATGGATTCTTCATAAGAAACAGCAAATTCACCGTCGGCGAAATGAGTAATATTCATATTGCCTAAGGGACATTCTAAATTAGTGCAGATTCTTTCTGCAAGATACCTCGAGTTAGTACCCGAAAATACTACAAACGGTGCTGTGCTAGTCATGTTTTTGCAATCGTCGTTACATTCTATCTGGAAAACTTGTGCACAAAGTTATATATTATCTATATAGTAATAAAGATTGCGTTTAAAAAAAATCAACCACCGTAACTCCTGCTCCACCCAATTGGACATGTTCATTTTCAAAATGTTTTATACCGGAAACGGTCTGCAGGTATTGATGAATAAGGGTATGCAAAATACCGGTTCCTGTTCCATGCAAAATCCGTACACGGTCTATGCCTACCAATATAGCATCATCTATGAAGTAGATTATTGCTTGCAAAGCTTCATTTCCACGCATGCCGCGCACGTCAATATCTTGTTTAAATTCAAGTTTCTTTTCATATATTTGATTTTGGGTGTGGGTACTGACAAAAGCACTTTTCGCAGGGATTTCATTTGGGGAGATAGTGCCGGGGTGAGTGTGTTCCAAGCGTTCTAACTTTACAGTAGTCTTAATATTTCCAAATATTACGATTGCGTTTTTCCCCGCAATTTCTATCACTTTGCCTGACGATGTTTGTCCTTTTATTTTGACCGTATCTCCTTCGATAACAGGTCTTGCTTTTAAAGAGGGGAGAGGGGGAAGTTTCTTTTCTTTTCGGTGTTTTTGTTTTTGGCGCAGCTTATCCATCTGCCGGGTGATTTTGCCTTCTTGTTCTTTAAAGGTCAAGTCTTCTATAGAATGTCGAAAATCAGTGAGTTCCTTACGTGCTAAACGTGTTTTTTCTTTTTCGGCTTGTGTTTCTTTAATGGTTCGGATGGTATTTTCTATCTTTGCATTGGATTCCTGCAAAAGATGTTCGGCTTCCTCTTTGGCCTGGCTGATGATTTCTTTACGAAACTTGCGAAGCTCTTCCACTTCTGCTTCGTAACGGACAATTGTTTCTTCTAAATGCTTCTCATGCTGGTGGATAGTTTGGCGTTTGTTTTCCCAATATCGTTTATCCCGCACGATGTCCTGTAAATACTTATCGGCATTGATGTATTCACTTCCAACTATTGCTGAAGCATCTGCAATAATTTCTTCCGGAAGACCTATTTTTCTTGCTATTTCTACGGCAAAGGAGCTACCCGGATTCCCTATCTGTAGTTGAAATAAGGCTTGCATCAGATGCCGGTCATAGAGCATTGCTCCGTTGATAATGCCTTCGTGATTTTCGGCAAAGTGTTTCAGGTTTTGATAATGAGTGGTGATGATGCCAAAAGTGCGCTTAGTGTTGAAATGTTTGAGTATTGCTTCGGCAATGGCTCCACCTATTTGTGGCTCTGTTCCTCCTCCGAATTCGTCAATGAGGATAAGGCTATGTTCGTTGCAATGTTTCATCATCACTTTCATGTTGGTTAGGTGAGATGAGTAGGTACTCAAATCGTCTTCAATAGATTGTTCGTCGCCAATATCAATGAAAAGTCCGGTAAATATACCTGCATGACTGCCTTCGTGGACGGGAATAGGCATACCACATTGTAACATATATTGCAGCAGACCTACAGTTTTGAGGCAAACGGATTTCCCTCCGGCATTAGGACCGGAAATAATTAAGATACGTTGCTTTTCGTTTAATTCAATATCCAGAGGAACAGCTTTCTTGTTTTGTTTGGCAAGAGAAAGTTGCAATAGAGGGTGTACCGCTGTTCCCCAGTCAAGTATCCGACCTTTTTCCAAACAGGGTTTAATAGCATTGAATTGCAAGGTAATGTAACTTTTGGCACGAATGAAATCTATCTCAGCTAAAAATTCATAAGATTGTAAAATGTCGGGAACAAGTGGACGTACTACGTCACTAAACTCCGTCAATATACGTATGATTTCACGCCGTTCTTCTCCCTCCAATTCTCTGACCCGGTTATTGGCTTCTACTACTTCGGCAGGTTCAATAAAAGCAGTCTTTCCACTGGCAGATTCGTCATGTACGATGCCTTTAATTTTGCGTTTCAGACCGGAAGATACAGGAATAACCAAACGTCCGTCGCGCACGGAAGGGGTAGCGTCTTTTTCCACATAACCCTCTGACTGAGCATTACGTAGGATATTATTTAAGATTCGAGAGATATTTTCTATTGTGTGAGTCAGGTTTTGGCGAATATGGGCTAATTCGGGAGATGCTTTGTCTTTTATTTTGCCATATTTATCAAGGATAGCATCAATTCTGGTGAGCAGTTGAGGGAAGACAACGATGTTCCCTGCTAAACGTTTTAAATTGGGATATAGAGTGTCGGATTCTTCTTCTCCGGCAACATAAAAAAAACGCACGATGTCTCGAATAGTTTCCAAAGAACGACGGCAGTTGAACAACTCTTGTTCGTCTAAATACACACCTTCTACCCGTATCCGTTTTAAGGAAGGACGAACGTCGAAAAAGAACTGGTCGGGGAAACTGTTTTCTTCTTGAATGATGCGAACAAATTCTGTTACCAGGTTCAGGCGTGTTTCTACTTCTTCAAATTGGTTGGAGAAGTTCATATCTTCTACTCGTTCTTCTCCCAATGTACTTAGGCATTTGTCTTTTAGGAGTTGTCGGATTTGGTCGAAACCTATTTTATACTCAAAGTTTTGAGGATAAACCATGCTGATATAGGTAATCTTTACTTACTTATCAATCCATAAAAATCATTTGCCCTTTTCATCCTGTTGTTACCGAATTAGTTCCATGCCTTTCAAAATAGCTGCTTCATTCATTGGAAGCAGGTGATGATGACGTTCGGGCAATGTTTTTTTCAATCCTTTCAGCACGCTTTCTATCTTTACAACGGGACGAAGTTTCAAAAGTCCCCCTAACACTATCATATTAAATGCTTTGGCATTGTTCATTTCATTGGCGGCATCCATTGCATCAATACGATAGACTTTTATATCCTCACGGGTTGGAGGATTAATAATTCCATATCCATCATAAATAAGAATGCCTCCCGGCTTTACACGCCCCTCGAACTTTTCCAACGAAGGTTGATTTAGGATAATGGCAGTATCGTATTTGCTTAATATCGGAGAGGATATTTTTTTATCGCTAACGATTACCGTAACGTTAGCAGTCCCTCCTCGTTGTTCCGGACCGTATGCCGGCATCCAGCTTACTTCTTTGCCCTCCATCAGTCCGGAGTAGGCTAAGATTTTCCCCATGGAAAGTACCCCTTGTCCTCCAAAACCTGCTATAATTATTTCTTCTTTCATTTATCCTTTTGTTAAAAGATTCTTTATCTCTTATCTTTCAAATCCCCCAACGGATAGAACGGAAACATATTCTCTTCCATCCACTTATTTGCTCCTTCGGGAGTCATTTTCCAACCGGAACTGCAAGTTGATACTATTTCTACCAAATTAGAGCCTTTGCCTGCCATGGAATTTTCAAAAGCTTTGCGTATGGCTTTTTTTGCTTTGCGAATAGCCGGGACGGACTGTACCGATTGGCGGGTTACATAAGCCGTACCCTCCAATTGTGCGGCAAGCTCGGTTATTTTCAATGGATAACCATGCAAAGCAACATCACGACCATAAGGACAGGTAGAAGTTTTCATCCCTACAAGGGTGGTAGGAGCCATTTGCCCACCCGTCATGCCATATATGGCGTTGTTGATAAAGACAATAGTTATGTTCTCTCCCCGATTAAGAGCGTGGATAGTTTCCGCTGTACCGATACAAGCCAAATCGCCATCTCCTTGGTAAGTGAATACCAATCTGTCCGGCAATAAACGTTTAATGGCGGTTGCCACTGCCGGAGCGCGTCCGTGAGCAGCTTCCTGCCAATCAATATCCAGATAGTTATAGATAAACACGGCACAACCTACCGGAGATATTCCGATAGACTTTTCTTCCATCCCCATTTCTTCGATCACTTCGGCTATCAGTTTATGTACTACGCCGTGACTACAGCCCGGGCAATAGTGCATGGGATTATCGTTCATCAACGTTGGCTTGTGATATACCAATTCTCCCGACTGTATGATTTCTTCTTGAGTCATAAATCCTTTATTTAAGTTTTACTTTCGATGTGTAAAACGTAATGTGAATTCTATCAATTTGAAGAATATAGCCCCGCCGCATACGTATAGAAACAGGGTTTTATCCTCACCTTTAACAAAATAGATAATAATAGCCGTAAAGGAACCTATCAAAAAAATGATATTCAGTATGTTTCTTATTTTATCAAGAGTTTTCATATTGTCAGTTTCTATGTAAGTTTCTGTTTTATAGCTTCCACCACTTCGTCTGGATCCGGCACAATGCCTCCCAAGCGTCCGAAATGCTCTACCCTTACCTTACCGTTTACAGCCAGACGAATATCTTCTACCATTTGCCCGGCATTCAATTCGAGCGAAAGTATTCCTTTCACCTTTTCAGCATAAGAAGCTATGATTTTTGTCGGAAATGGCCACAATGTAATAGGACGAAGAATACCGACTTTAAGACCTTCTTCCTGTGCCATCTCTATTGCCTTTTGCCCGATGCGTGCCATAGAGCCGAATGCTACAATCAGATAATCGGCGTCTTGGCAATTGATTTCTTCAAAGCGAACTTCATTGTCTTCAATAACCCTATATTTGGCTTGGAAACGTAAATTATTCACTTCCATTCGCTCCGGTTGAAGCTCCAAAGAAGTGATAATATTCGGTTTGCGATTTTTCGTCTTGCCGGTCGTAGCCCACGGACACTGTGCAATGACTTCTTCATTCGTCCGGCGAGGCTTTTGTTGAGGAAGGATTACTTTCTCCATCATTTGCCCGATAACTCCGTCGGCGAGGATAATAGCCGGATTGCAATACTTAAATGCCAAATCAAATCCCAAACTTACAAAATCTACCATTTCCTGTACAGAGGCAGGAGCTAAAGCTATCAATCTATAGTCGCCATGTCCGCCTCCTTTCACCGTTTGAAAATAATCGGCTTGACTGGGTTGAATCGTTCCTAACCCCGGTCCTCCTCGCATTACATTCACAATAAGGGCAGGGAGTTCTGCACCGGCGAGATAAGAAATACCCTCTTGCTTGAGACTGACTCCCGGGCTGGACGATGAAGTCATAACCTTTTTACCACATGCCGCACCGCCATACACCATATTGATGGCTGCCACTTCACTCTCAGCCTGAAGAACTACCATACCTGTTGTTTCCCATGGCTTGAGTTCGGTAAGGGTTTCCAGAATCTCCGATTGAGGGGTAATAGGATAACCGAAATACCCATCCGCACCACACCGGATAGCCGCATGAGCAATGGCTTCATTCCCTTTCATCAATATTATTTCTTCTTCTGCCATTTTATGTTAATTATGAATTAGTATTAATTGTAATTGTGTCTGTTGCTTCCAGTCCGTGTTTATCAACGGCTTCAACAGCAATATGGCGTGTCCCCGGATTGAACTTGCGCGTTTGCTTGCCCTCTTTGTCTAAAATCACGTCTGCTTTAAAACCTTCTTTTACATTGTGATTAAAGTCCCACGAATAAAACTCTATACCCTCTTCGCTTTCGGCAGAGGCTTCCAGTACATATTTATAGGGTTCTATTTCTTCGGCGGTTAAGGTTACTTTCGGTCCCTTACCGTAAGGGACAATATCGCCTACTTTTTTCAGTTCAATGATGATGTTTTCCTTATTTTTAAGTCGGGCTACTTCTTCTATTGCTCCTCTGCTGAAGGAGAAAGCAATGATATAACCCACGGGCTTCCCGTCGGTTTTATTCTTTTCAAATAATTTCTTGTCGCTACGCTGCGCGGCGGCGAAGAAGTTGTCAATCACATTCCTGCCGATGTTGTCACTTCGTTTCACTTGTATCGGCGTATTGTCGGGCATTTTCCCATCCAATCCCAAATCACTGCGTTGCTTGATGTTGCTTGTACCGCCGAATTGTTCTATTATCCAACTTTCAAACTCAAAGGCGTCTTGGCTACGGAGCATATCATAATCGTACTTGCGGAGTCTCAACTCGTAGGGTTGGGAGTATAAATTCTGCTGCTTTTTCAAACGCAGGTCGGTTACCTTGACGGCTTGTACCGATTGGTCAATGCCAATCCACCGGCGGTTTAGTTTGTCGGCTACGGCAACGGTTGTTCCACCGCCCACAAAAGGGTCGAGGATGATGTCTCCCTCGTTGCTAGTCATTTTTATAATACGCTCAAGCAAGGCTTCAGGCTTTTGTGTAGGGTAGCCTATCGCTTCTTTACCCTGCACCAACCGTATATCATCCCATACTTCGCTTAACGGTGCACCAGGACTCTGATCTGAATAGTATTTTAATCGAGGTGTATTTCCGTCTTTGGGAAAGTAGACTAACCCTTGTTCCTCATATTTATTTAATTTTTCAGGAGTTGTGATCCAATGCATACCCTCCTTCCCTTGTTTATTGGGGTCAACATTTTTCCAAACCTGTCCAGTCTCTCCATTACGCTTACCGCTTGCTAATAACGGCACTGTCTGATAAGATCCTCTTTCATCTTCATTATGGTACAAGTTTTTTGAAGTTTGTGAAAGTTCTATAAATAACTGATTATAGGTATATTCTTTTGTTTTGGAATAATAAAAAATAGTATCGTGATTTTTTCTTGCCGCTTTTGATATACTTGATCTATTTGTACTTCTTTTCCATACAAAAATATTTATCAAGTTTGAAATGCCGAATATCTTATCTAATATATCTACCCGTACATACGCATCAGCGTGCCAATCGCAATGCAGAAAGATAGAACCGGTAGGTTTTAATATCCGGTGCATTTGTTCTACTCTTTCTTTGAGCCATGCAATATAATGATCAATACCTCCAGCCCAACGGTCTTGAAAACTGCGTACTTCGCCCGTGTCGCCCCAGATTACCTCATAATTACGATTGCTGAAGAAAGGTGGGTCGAGATAGATTAAATCCACCGATTCGGAAGCAAAACTTTTCAGGACCTCCAGATTGTCTCCAAGTATGAGTTGGTTTGTCATTCTCGTTTCAATTTTCTACTTTCAACTTATAAACCGAAATACATCCGTCCGGGCATACAATGGCACACGAACTGCATCCGTTGCAAACGTCCTCTAATGCTTGATAAACATAATTATATCCCTTTATGTTTACCTCTTTAGCAAGCGAAATGACTTTGAGCGGACATGCTACTACACATAAATTGCAACCTTTGCACCGATTCGTATCAACCACAATTGCTCCTTTGATTTTTGACATAGCTTTATTGTTACGTTTACTGATTGTACATATCTTTATTGTAGAAATTCAGAATATCATTAATCGCATTACGTGCTTGCAAAGCCGGACTATGCGGATTAAGTTCGACAGCAGACTGATAACAATTCAAAGCCTCCTGCCAATTCCCTTTTTTCCGGTAAGCATTTCCTTTCAAATAGTGAGCTTCGTCTTTTCCGGTAGCACAAGTTAACATATAACTATCCAATTCTTTGACAGCTTCATCTACTTTCCCTTGATTTATAAGTTCTTTTATGACATTCAGTCTTTCCATATTTTCTTTAAATCCGAATATCAGGGTACAAAGATAGCTCTTGTTCGGGAATATAGAGAAAAAATATGGAACAATATTATTTTACTCCACTTTACCCGTAGTGCATTTAGATAAACTCAAAAAACTCTCCACTTTCCTCTTAATCACCTTTCTTCTCCATAGTTACAGCCTTTCTATGGGGTATCTACGACCTATCTACGACCTAACTACGACTTATCTACGATCTAATGACGTTTTATAGACGCAAATACCCCATAGTTATCAGCTTGTTACCTGTTTAAATCTACCTGTAATGTCGTACAACGCCTCTCTATCTTTCAGAAAATCAGGAGAATAGATGTTTAAAGGATTTGGTAAACAACTGAATAGAAGTAACTTATTAATTCCGAATATTTTCCTCCTTGGCTTTTACTCCAAATGCACTACGGGTTCCACTCTTTAATTTTCCGGTTGAACAATACGTGTCCCCCCCCCGCTATTGATAGCGGAAGCCAATGTAATTATTACTTCGGATACTCCTGCTTCAATGGCATCGAAAGCATTTTGCAGTTTAGGTATCATGCCGCCTTGTATTATTCCTTCGGTTACATATTGCTCAAAATCGGCACGCATGATTTGAGGAATAACACTGTCATCATTAGTTGAATCACGTAACACGCCCTTCTTTTCAAAACAATATATTAAAGTAACGTCAAAGAAAACAGAAAGAGCCTTTGCTATTTCTCCTGCTATGGTGTCAGCATTGGTATTCAACATGTTTCCCTTTCCGTCGTGTGTTAGTGGAGCCACGACGGGAACAACATCTTTCCGAATCAATTCCGTAAGGAAAGAGATGTCAACCTTACTCACGTCGCCAACAAAACCATAATCAACCTCTTTTACCGAACGTTTAACGGAACGGATAATGTCCATATCCGCACCGGTCAGTCCCAAAGCGTTAATGCTTCGTGCTTGCAAGCCTGCTGTAATGTTTTTGTTTACCAAACCGCCATATACCATCGTTACTACTTTCAAGGTCTCGGCGTCGGTAATCCGCCGCCCGTCAATCATTCGGCTTTCAATACCAAGTTGGGAGGCTATCTTTGTAGCAGACCTTCCGCCACCATGTACTAAGACTTTGTAACCTTCGATAGTGGAAAAATCATCTAATAATCGGTTTAAGGAAGACTCTTCTTCTACGATTTTACCACCGACTTTAATGAGAGTCAGTCTGGGTTTTGTTTGCATAAATTTATTCCAAATAGGTATATCCGTAAAGTCCCGAACGATAGTTCGACAAGAACTCTTTCCCTTCTTCCATCGAAATCTTCCCTTCTTTAATAGACTTGGCTACCCATGTTTCCAAAGTACGAACTAATTTCTTCGGGTTATACTGTACATAGTCCAACACTTCGGCTACCGTTTCTCCGTCAATAATTTGTTCGATATTATAACCTTCTTCACAAACGGAAATATGCACCGCATTTGTATCACCGAAAAGATTATGCATATCACCGAGAATTTCCTGATAAGCACCCACCAAAAAAACTCCTATATAGTAAGGTGTGTTATCCTCCAAACGATGTACAGGGAGGTAATGCGATACATTTTTAATGGAAATAAAGTTAGTAATCTTTCCGTCGGAATCACAAGTAATATCTTGCAGGGTAGCCGAACGATCAGGCTTTTCCCCCAGACGATGAAGAGGCATAATAGGAAATATCTGGTCGATAGCCCAAGAGTCCGGCAAAGATTGGAACAAAGAAAAGTTACAGAAATATTTATCTACTAACAATTTAGAAAGTCCTCGAAATTCATCAGGAATATGTTTCAGTCCCATAGCTATTTGATTCGTTTCACGGGCAATAGACCAATACAAACGTTCTATTTGTGCGCGCGTTTTTAAATCCACTATGCCATGACTGAATAAATCAAGAGCTTCCTCCCGTATTTGTTGAGCATCGTGCCATGCTTCCAACATCTTGTTTTGATTCAGCTTATCCCAAATGCTATATAAATCGCGCACCAATTCATGATCATTTTCCGAAACTTCTTCATCATCCTCCCATACCGGTTGTGTGGTCGCTTCCAATACCTCAAACACCAGCACGGAATGATGAGCCGTAAGTGCCCGTCCGCTTTCCGTGATAATATTGGGATGAGGTATCTTATTCTTATCGCTTACATCAACCAGCGTAGAAATAGAGTCGTTTACATATTCCTGAATGGAATAGTTCACACTGCTTCCGTTATCCGACGAACGAGTGCCGTCATAATCAACTCCAAGCCCACCGCCAATATCCACAAGTTCCACTTTGAATCCCATTGCATAAAGTTGCACATAGAATTGGGCAGCCTCGCGCAAAGCCGTTTTAATACGACGTATCTTAGTAACCTGACTGCCGATATGAAAATGTATCAATTTCAAACAATCTTTCATCTCCTTCTCTTCAAGAAAACTAAGAGCCTCAAGTAGTTCGCTCGAAGTTAATCCAAACTTGCTGGCATCTCCTCCCGAATCCTCCCATTTGCCGCTACCCGAAGAAGAAAGTTTGATGCGTATTCCGATGTTAGGACTTACATTCAGTTGCTTTGCCATTTTGGCAATCAGTTTCAGCTCATTCAGTTTTTCCACCACAAGAAAGATACGCTTGCCCATCTTCTGTGCCAAAAGAGCCAATTCAATGTAACTTTCGTCTTTATAGCCATTGCAGATAATCAATGAGTCGTCTGTATTGATAGCTATCACAGCATGCAACTCCGGTTTGGAGCCGGCTTCCAATCCTAAATTAAACTTCTTTCCGTGGCTGATGATTTCCTCAACCACCGGACGCATTTGATTTACTTTGATGGGGTATATAATAAAATTCTGAGCCTTGTAGCCATACTCCTCCGCAGCTTCCCGAAAACATCGCGACGTATTTTCAATACGATTGTCCAAAATATCGGAAAAACGCAACAGCACAGGCAATGCCACATCTCGCAACTGCAACTCATCTATCAATTCTTTCAAATCAATAGCTACTCCGTTTTGACGCGGTGTAACCACCACATTTCCTTTTTCATTAATGCCAAAGTACGACGTTCCCCAACCGGTAATGTTATAAAGTTCTTCAGAATCTTCAATACGCCATTTTCTCATTTCTTAATTCTCAGTATAATGTATATATATTTTTTATCTTCCAATCCGGTATAATAAATTAATGAATCGCAAATATAAATAAATATCAATACATCTACTCACATTTTGTTTTGGCGATTATAGAAGTACAACACATAAAATACCCCATTTATGGTATTTTATACAAAAAATAAACCCGTAACTTTGTAGTTTAATTAAATTTGTTCATATACTTATGCTAAGAAAAAACAGGCAACATCTTTCAAATATAAAAGGTTTGTCTTTCCGTGTACTTTCATCGGTTTGCTGTTTTTTAACTTGCTTTGTTCCTTTGATAAAGGCACAACATACGCAGGAGAAAAAACAAAAACGACCGAATATCCTGTTCCTTTTGACAGACGATCAGAGTTACAATACAGTTCATGCGCTTGGAAACAATACGGTTGTAACGCCTAACATGGATCGTTTGGTGAAAGAAGGTACTGCTTTTACGCAAAATCATGTGATGGGAGGATTGCAGGGAGCTATTTCCATGCCCAGTCGAGCTATGCTGTTAACCGGACGTTACCTTCAGCATCTGCAACAGGACGGGCGAATTATTCCGACATCGGATAAGACTTTTCCTGAATTGTTCCGCGAGAACGGTTATCTGACCTTTGCCTCTGGAAAATGGCACAGCGATAAGGCTTCTTTTAATCGTTCCTTTTCAACTGGCTCCAATATCTTTTTCGGAGGAATGCAGCAATATGGAACAGACGGGCATTTCCGTCCGTTTCTTCACGAGTACGATCCAACCGGAGAGTATGTGAAAGGACGTTTCCGTTCTAAATTTTCGTCCGTTTGTTATGCCGATGCTTCTATTGACTTTATCAAAAGCCAACGGAACAAGGATAAGCCGTTTTTAATGTATATTGCCTTCAATTCACCACACGATCCGAGAACTCCACCACCCGGTTATGGACATAAATACGAAGCCGGAGATATTCCTCTTCCGTTAAATTTTCTTTCCAAACACCCATTCGACAATGGCGATCTCAACGTGAGAGATGAGACTTTTTTACCTGTTCCTCGTACACCGGAAATGATTCGGAAAGAGATTGCTCTGTATTACGGCATGATCAGTGAAGTAGATACACAAATCGGACGCATCTTGGAAGCCTTGGAGGAGAGTGGGGAGTACGATAATACCATCATTGTTTTTACAGCAGACAACGGATTGTCAGTCGGTCAACACGGTTTGTTAGGCAAACAGAATCTGTACGAACATTCGGCGAAAACGCCATTAGTGATTGTTGGACCCGGAGTGCCCAAGAATGAACGGAACAGTGCTTTCAACTATTTGTTGGATTTATATCCTACACTTTGCGATATGACCGGAATCCGTTATCCGGCAACTGTTGATGGGAAATCATTGAAAGATGCCATTATAGAGAAAAAACCGTTGGGAAGGGATCACCTTACTCTTTCGTATATCAATATTCAACGAGCCTTCAAGAAAGATAATTATAAATTGATTCTTTATAATGTAAATGGAGAAGAACGGATCCAGCTTTTTGATTTGCAAAAAGATCCATTGGAGCAAAACAACCTTGCCGATGCATTGGCTTATGGAAAGAAGATAGAGGAGTTCACGCAGTTGTTAAACAAGGAAATGCACGATATAGGCGATTTCTGCGATCTGTCCAAACCGGGTTGGGGATATCCGAATGTACTGTCGCTGGAAAAAATCACAGAGATAAAACAAAATAAATAATCAAAAAAGAATTTACGTTTCAATTCCTAGCACAAAGATACTACATCACTTTTACAAACACATTGTAAGCCGTTAGGAAAGGTGGATGTGTCTGGTAAGATCCACGAACAAAGAAAGACAAGGTACGATACGCCGAAAGAATGTCTGATAGTTTGGTACGTTTTGATATAAATGTACTACGGATAGGTTATTAATAATTGTTTATCTACTTTTGCAACTTAATAATGTGTATTTACGAATACACTTGTTTGGGATACTTCGATTCGTACTACTATTATGAATATAAAAGATTCATTGACTAATATATCGGTTCGACAAAGTGTTGACAGTGTAATTCTGCGAATTGTCAATAAATCTATTTCTTCTGATACATTAAATTCCGATACGGCAGTTTCAAGGAATGGCGATGCGAATATAAAAGATTCATTAGTTAATATCCCGGATACTTTATCCTTACAGAATGTTAGCAAGTCAAAACTACATTATAAGGATACGACAACAATATTGAGTAATGATGCCGATTTGTTGGAAAGGGATTTTGTCAAACCGGATACATCATCTCAATCGATTGCTAGATCGGCTTTATATAATAATATTGACAATCTTTCGTCTAATATAATACCTCTGTCAACTTATCAAAGGATGCAGGAGGTAATTTCAGTAGAAAATAGAGAGAAAGGCATTTCTGCCTCGTCTCCTCTTAGAACAGACAACGGGGTGGTTATTATCCTTTTGGGATGTTTTTTTCTTTCGGCTTTTGTTTTAGCTGGAAGCAAGCGTTTTTTATTTCAGCAAATTAAAGATTTCATAACACACCGAGAACGTTCCAGTATTTTTGTCACTTCCGGAGTAACCGATATACGTTATTTGATATTGCTTGTTTTGCAAACGTGTGTACTTGCAGGTTTTTGTATTTTCAACTATATTAACAGTGAACTACCGGAGTTTGCAGAACGTTCCTTTTCCCTATCTCTAATCGGAATTTACATTTGTGTCTGTTTGGTTTATTTATTTTTTAAGTGGATAATCTATTCATTCTTAGGTTGGGTGTTTTTTGATACTGTTAAAACGAATTTATGGATAGAGTGTTATTCTACACTTATATATTGGACGGGATTTGCACTTTTGCCTTGCGTTTTATGTTTAGTTTATTTTGATTTATCACCTATTTTTACAATTGTAATAAGTTTTATTTTAATAGGGACGATTAAGATTTTGATGTTTTATAAATGGGTAAAACTTTTTTTAGGCAATCTTTCTAACATTTTGCTATTAATTTTATACTTTTGCGCCGTTGAAATAATTCCTTTCTTCTTGCTTTATGAAGGGATTATTCAACTCAATAATGTATTGCTAATATAATCTCTAGGACGTTGAAAATAAAAAGAATACTTGTGTCGCAGCCTAAGCCTGCTTCTGAGAAATCTCCTTATTTCGACATTGCGGCGAGGCACGGAGTGGAAATAGATTTTCGCCCCTTTATTAAGGTTGAGTGCCTATCGGTAAAAGAGTTCAGGCAACAAAAGATATCTATTCTTAACTATACGGCTGTTATCTTTACATCGCGTCATGCAGTAGACAATTTCTTTCACTTATGTAGTGATTTGAGAATTGTTGTGCCTGAGACAATGAGGTATTTTTGTGTAACCGAAACTGTAGCTCTTTACATACAAAAATATGTGCAGTACAGAAAGCGAAAGATATTTTTTGGCAGTAACGGAAAAATAGAGGATTTAATGTCTTCGATTTTAAAGCATAAGACAGAAAAATATTTGATTCCGGTATCCGATATTCACAATAACGATGTGAAAGGAGTGTTAAGCAAATATGATATTCAATATACGGAGGTAGTGATGTACCGGACTATTAGTAATGATTTCAATAAAGAAGAAGAGTTTAATTATGACATGTTGGTGTTCTTTAGTCCTGCGGGAGTTTCTTCCTTAAAAAAGAATTTTCCTGATTTCGAACAGAAGGAAATCAAGATAGGAACTTTCGGTTCGACAACAGCTCAGGCTGTTCGTGATGCGGGATTCCGGTTGGATCTGGAAGCTCCTAATGCAATGGCTCCTTCCATGACTGCGGCTCTTGATATGTATATCAAAAAAGTGAACAAGGGTTAAATATATATTTTAATTAATTATAGGAATGACGGTTAATAATTGGCGTATTATGCAGCTAATTATTAGCCGTTAATTGTTTATAAGCTTTCTCTTAATAACTACATGGGTAAAAGCTGTCTGCATAAAACCGAACGTCTAAATCGTAAATCTATAATTGAAATGTTATTTGCAGGTGGGGCAAAATCGTTTTCGATTTTTCCACTACGAGTTGTCTTTACACCTATTGACAGTAATTATATGAATCTTGTTACAACGGCAATTTTAATTAGTGTACCAAAAAAGCGTTTTAAGCGGGCAGTCAAGCGTAACAGGGTGAAGAGACAAATACGCGAAGCATACAGGAAAAATAAACATGCCCTACTTCATATTTTGGAAGAAAAGAATTTAACGTTAGCCATTGCTTTTATCTATTTGGACGATAAATTGGTATCATCAATCGAAATAGAGGAAAAAATAAGTATTTCGTTAGCTCGTATCATTGAAAAAATAGGATGAAATTGCTCTCATATATATTATTGCTTCCCATTTATTTTTACAGGATATGTATTTCTCCCATGATTTCTCCATCCTGTCGTTTCACTCCTACTTGTTCTTCGTATGCCATTGAAGCCATTAAGAAATACGGACCTTTCAAAGGGTTGTATTTAGCCGTGAAGAGAATTATTCGTTGTCATCCTTGGGGTGGGTCGGGATATGACCCCGTACCGTGATAGAATGGAAAGTAGAGAGTTGAAAGTAGAAGGTAAGGGTTGTGTGTTAAAATAATGCGTTGTACCTTTGTTCCCATATTTGTTTAAAATTAATAGATTGTTTATTCGATGAATTTTGTAGAAGAATTAGAATGGCGTGGAATGGTGCATGATGTTATGCCCGGCACGAAAGAGTTGTTGACCAAGGAACAAGTTACTGCTTATGTAGGTATTGACCCGACAGCAGATTCGTTACATATTGGACATTTGTGTGGTGTGATGATGTTGCGACATTTCCAACGTTGCGGACATAGACCTATTGTTCTTGTCGGCGGTGCGACGGGTATGGTGGGTGATCCTTCCGGTAAATCTGCCGAAAGAAATCTCCTAAGCGAAGAAACACTACGCCATAATCAGACGTGTATCAAACATCAATTAGCAAAGTTCCTTGATTTTGATTCCGATGCCCCCAATAAAGCTTTATTGGTTAATAATTATGACTGGATGAAAGACTTTTCATTTCTTGATTTCGTGCGCGAAGTGGGCAAACACATCACAGTGAATTACATGATGGCGAAAGATTCGGTAAAGAAAAGATTGAGTAATGAAACTCGTGACGGTCTTTCATTCACCGAATTTACGTATCAGTTACTGCAAGGCTATGACTTCTTTCATCTGTATGATACTATCGGCTGCAAGTTGCAAATGGGTGGGTCCGATCAATGGGGAAATATTACTACAGGCACGGAATTGATTCGCCGTATCTCCGGTGGTGAGGCTTATGGGCTTACTTGTCCGCTGATAACGAAAGCTGACGGTAGCAAATTCGGAAAAACGGAGTCGGGTAATATCTGGTTGGATGCCAAATACACTTCTCCTTATAAATTCTATCAATTCTGGTTGAATGTGAGCGACGAAGATGCGGCACGTTATATAAAGATATTTACTTCTTTGGATAAGGAAGAAATAGGCAGGTTAATTGCCGAACACACTCAGGCTCCGCATTTACGTATCCTTCAAAAGCGTTTGGCTAAGGAAGTTACAATTATGGTACACTCGGAAGAAGATTATGACACTTCGGTAGAGACTGCCGGAATTCTATTTAATAGTGCTGCTTCCGATGCTTTAAAGAAACTTGATGAAAACACATTGCTTGATGCTTTTGAGGGTGTACCTCAGTATGAAGTATTCAAAAGTATTTTGGACAATGGCGTAAGGGCAGTAGATTTGCTTGTGGACAATGTTGCTATCTTTCCGTCAAAAAGTGAAATGCGCAAATTAGTACAAGGAGGAGGGGTATTCTTAAATAAAGAAAAGTTGACGGCTTTTGACCAAACTGTAACGAGTGCCGATTTACTTAATGAAAAGTATTTGTTGATACAAAAAGGAAAAAAGAATCATTTCTTGATTATAGCAAAATAAATACCATGGAGACACACAAAGTGCCTCCATGGTTATAACCTCACCTGATTACTTCTACTAACGCATTTCCTTTCTTTATTGGATTCCAATCGTCTCCTCCCGCAAGTATTGTTTCCGGTTCGTACCCTTTCAAGCTCTTCAACTGTTTGGAAAACTTAGCACGACTTCGGGGATTTGCTCCTTCACCGGTACTTTTGTACTCGGCATAAAATACGGTTTTCTCCGCTTCTTTCTTATTCCAATTATGCCATCCTTCGGGTAAAATATGCCTGCCCATATTACAGCGAATGAATACGGCTTGCCCGTATGGTCGCCACGGACGGGAAAGATATACCCCGCTCACTCCTTCGTCGGCTGTAAGATTGCAATCATAGAATACATATCCGTATGCTATTTCTTTGTCTGTGGAGGGAGCAGTTACATAACCGTTCCTTTTGCTGTGAATGGTACACCGGTTAAAAACGGCAGTTGACCAACCGAAAATAAAATCCACTGTTCCTTCTATATAACATCCTTCGTAATATTGACGGCTATTTTTCCCATAGGTATATAATGTATCTTGATAACCCAGAAAACGGCAATTTTTGAAGTGTGCCCGATCACCTTTTACAAAGCACGCTACGGCTTGACCTACAGGACCGGCAGTATTTTCAAAAGTAATGTTTTCGGCATAGAAGTCATGACCGTAAATATAGCAACTTGACGATCCGGAGGTTCCTATCTTTTCACCGAAAACGTTTTCTTTACCGGTGTAATCATTATAAGAGAGGGTTGCCCCATCTTCTCCAATCAATGACACATTAATCTTACTCTCAGGGATTACAACTTTTTCTTTGTATATACCTTGACGAATAAGAATGGTGGTACGCACGTCTTTACGGAAGTCGGGAACGGCATTGATAGCTTCTTGCAGGGTAAAGAAATCACCACTCCCGTCTTGCGCTACAACATAATCATAGCAACGAATATATTTTGCCAATTCCGGAACCTCTTTACCGATAGCTTCCACTGCCAGTCGTGCCACTGTTCTGGCTCCGTAGATATTTAGGTGTGTATTGTCTTCCCGACCTTCAGGAAATATGGGGATAGTATTAGGACTTATCCACATAAATAGCCTTTTGGAAGGTTCTACTCCCATATTTTGCACCAAATCATGAGTTATTTTATTCATGTCGACAAAAGGAACATTAAGTTGTTTTGCCACATTTTTAGGGGAGTTTAAATAATCTCCGTGAGTATCAATTAATATGCCTTCTTCGTTAAAATTACGTCTCACAATAGCGTTGAACAATACAGGAATACCTCCTTTGCTACGCGCTTCGTTAACAAACCGGCGCAAGTTATCGTCGAATGTCGTTCCCGGATCGGTATGGCGTAATGTATCCGTCTTTTCGTCATTGTGTCCGAATTGGATTAAAACATAATCTCCCTTTTTCATTTTTGCCAAGACTGTCTCCCAACGTTTTTCATCAATAAAACTTTTTGAACTTCGTCCGTTTTGGGCATGATTGTCTATCTGTACTTCTTTACTGAAAAAGCCGGAAAGTACGTGTCCCCAACCGCGTTCGGGATTTCTACCATCTAACTTTTTATTTGCCATTGTAGAATCGCCAATCATAAAAATTGTGATAACAGGGGTATCTGTCTTAAAGGCAGAAAAAAGAAAAAGAATAACAAGCAGTAATATTGATTTATTTTTCATACTATATGGATTTATGTCAATAATGCTACAATAATAATAATTTTTATCGAAAGGAAGGTGTAAATTTCAAAAAAAGTGCATACCTGTAGTGTATTTGCTTCCCACAAGCATGCATAGGAGTTACATCCGTATTTTGTCCGATTGCTATCCGATTCATGTCCGATCCATATCCGCTTCCCAAGCGGATATATATACCCGAAAAAGCCCCTCGAATAGGCTTCAGATAGGTTACAAACTGCTGAGAAAGCACCTGGAAATCCCATGTCGGAGAGTAAATTTTGCGTGAAAAGGGTACGCCCCCAAAAATAGAAAGTCAAAAGAAGAGAGTTGAAAAGGAGTTTTTAAGTGGTTCAGAAAGTTCATTTTAATTTCTATTTGTTGTAATGTTTCTAATATTTTTTTCGTAATTTGCACTGAAGTTATTCATATATTTAATTGTTTAGTAGGCAGTTAAATATATGTTGATAATGAGCAACTTTTTATCAAATTTATTAATGTACTACGAGTTAATATTATAAAATATGAAATATCCTCACTCCCCAAAGCCCCTCAAAAACAGTAATCTATTAACCGTAGGTACGATACAGCGTAACCTATGGATAGCAAGCAATACAATTATTTATGTGCGGGGCGGCAATGTGCAAGGTGGAAGAATATCTGTTAAAGCCAACGACACGCAACATCTGATGGCTTTCAATCACGATTCAGGATATAGAACCGGAAACGATTGGGTTTTGATAATTACAGATACACCAACTAATTATACACAAGATAATTTGAAATAAAATGAAAAAGATTTTCACCCTTTTATTGTTAACATTTTTGCTATTCAATTCGGCGTTCAGCGTTGAATCATTGAACGATAAGGATTGGAAAGCACAATGGATAGGATTGGATAAGGCTTTCCTTTGGGATGTGGAAAATTCACACTCCCAACTATCCGCTCGTTATTTCCGAAAAGAATTTACTTCCGGGAAAACCGTACAATCGGCGAAAGTCTACATCGTCGGACTGGGTTTGTATGAGTTATATGTCAATGGTGAAAAAATAGGCAATCATGTATTGTCGCCAACACCGACCGACTACACAAAAACGGTTAAATACAATATTTTGGATGTAACGAAAAATATAGTTTCAGGTAAAAATGCTTTAGGTGTCATCTTGGGAACCGGACATTTTTATAACAACAGGCAGAATACCAAACCACAGAAACACAAAAATTTCGGTTATCCGAAAATGCTGTTCCAATTGGAAATCGAATATACCGATGGAAGCACGCAAACCATAATCAGCGATGATACATGGAAAGTTACTTCCGATGGACCTATTCGCTCCACCAACGATTATGATGGTGAAATATATGATGCAACCAAGGAATTGGGCGGATGGAACAAAGTGGGATATAAGGAGGCTAAATGGATGAAAGTCGAATCGGTAGCAGCACCCGAAGGGAAAATTTCCGAACAAACCAATCCGAATATGAAAATTATGCAAATCATTGAACCCAAAAGCATTACCCACATAGCGACGGACACGTTTATTCTGGATATGGGGCAAAATATGACCGGATGGATGGAATTGAAGACGCAAGGTAAGCGAGGAAAAAAAATCATGTTGCGTTTTGCCGAAATATTGGACACAAACGGGCGCTTGAAAACCGTAAACCTCCGCAGTGCTATGCAAGCCGATGTTTACACCCTGAAAGGCACAGGTATTGAAATTTGGGAACCGCGCTTCGTAACACACGGATTTCGCTATGTTGAAGTGAGTGGCTATCCCGTGAAGCCGACTTTAAACGACTTTCGAGGCAAGGTGGTTTACGATGAAATGGAAACGATCGGATCGTTTGAATCTTCCAATCCATTGTTGAATCAAATTCACAAAAATGCGTGGTGGGGTATTTCCGGCAATTACAAAGGCATTCCTTTGGACTGTCCGCAACGCGACGAACGGCAACCTTGGTTGGGTGACCACACTACAGGATGCTTCGGAGAAAGTTTCCTTTTCGACAACGAGAAATTCTATACCAAATGGTTGGACGATATTCACGATTCTCAAAAGGAAGACGGACAAATTTCGGATATTTGCCCGCCCTATTATATGACTTATTACAGCGACAACATGACCTGGCCCGGTGCTTATCTGTTTGTGGCTGAAATGATTTATGAGCAATTCGGAAATCCGGCTCCGATAGTCAAACATTACCCGTACATGAAGAAATGGCTTACTTACATGAAAGATAAGTACATGACACCGGAATTTATTGTAACGAAAGACAAATACGGCGATTGGTGCGTACCGCCCGAATCGGAAGAATTGATACATTCCAACGATCCGGCACGTAAAACAGACGGAGAATTGATTGCCACCGCTTATTACTGCAAATTGATGGGATTGATGAGCCGGTTTGCCGTCATCGCCGGACACAAAGAAGATATTGAGAATTACACCCTTTTGGCGCAAAACATTCGCAAAGGGTTTAATGATAAATTTTATAATCCTGCCACCGGACAATACAGCAACAATACCGTTACCGCGAATCTCTTGCCTTTGGCTTTCGATTTAGCGGAACCGCAAAACGAAGACCGTGTATTTCAAAATATGATTGACCGGATCGTTCGCGACAAACTGCATATCAGTACGGGTGTTATCGGCACACAATGGTTGATGCGTGAACTGACGAAAAGGGGTCGCGCTGATGTTGCTTACACCATTGCCACACAAAAAGATTATCCAAGTTGGGGCTATATGGTGGACAAAGGGGCAACTACAATTTGGGAACTTTGGAACGGCGATACGGCGAGTCCGAAGATGAATTCCCACAACCATGTCATGCTCTTGGGTGATTTAATCACTTGGATGTACGAAGATTTAGCCGGAATAAAAACGCACCCAACGCATACGGGTTTCCAATGGCTGTGGATGAAACCTCACCCAACGGAAAGTTTGACTTTCGTAAAAGCTTCTCATAAAACTCCTTATGGCTGGGTAAAAAGCGATTGGTCGCTGAAGGACAATCTTTTCACATGGAAATTGACTATCCCTGCCAACACACGAGCCAACATTCTGTTGCCTGCACTATCGGTTGATGCAATTCTTGAAAACGGGAGACCGGTGAGAGAAGTAGAAGGCTTGAAATACGTACGCATTCAGGAAGAACGGGTCAATCTGGAAATTGGCGCAGGCGAATACACATTTACCTGCTCCTACGGAAAAGCGCAAAGCCGCTGGAACGCCGGAGTGCTTACGGATGAGTTTATTAACAAAAATGCAAGCTATCCCGAAAGTCATTCTGCTACCGTTGCCGAAACCAAAGAAGGAAACATTATAGCGGCTTGGTTTGGCGGAACGAAAGAACGCAATCCTGATGTTTGCATTTGGACAAGCCTGTTGATTGACGGCAAATGGACACAGGCGCAAAATGTTGCCAACGGCATTGTGAACGACACGCTTCGCTATGCTTGTTGGAATCCGGTTTTGTATCAAATACCCAACGGAGAATTGCAACTGTATTACAAAGTAGGTCCGAATGTTGCCGGATGGAAAGGAAAAGTAATCACTTCCAACGATGGCGGTTTGACATGGTCTGCACCCCAAAATTTGCCGGAAGGTTTTCTTGGACCCATCAAAAACAAACCCGTATTGCTGAAAAATGGGACATTGATCAGTCCGTCAAGCACGGAAAAAGACGGTTGGAAAGTTCATTTTGAAGTATCCAAAGATTTTGGGAAAACTTGGGAGAAAACAGGTCCTATCAATGATGGAAAAGATTTAAACGCTATTCAACCGACGATACTGACATACAAAGACGGACGTTTGCAGATTCTTTGCCGTACTAAAGAACGCGCCATTGCCGAGTCATGGTCTTCCGACAACGGAAAAACGTGGTCGCCTTTAACAAAATCAATTCTTCCGAATAATAATTCCGGAATAGATGGAGTTACTTTGCAGGACGGACGGCAGTTATTGGTTTATAATCATGTACTTCCTAACGACACCTTGAAAAACGGAAAAGGGGCGCGAACTCCTCTGAATGTTGCTGTTTTGGAGGATGGGAAAATAGGATATGCTACTCTAATTTTGGAAGATTCGCCCATAGGTCAATATTCCTATCCGTCTGTGATACAAAGTTCTGACGGAATGGTTCACATTGTTTACACTTGGAGGCGCAAAGCCATCAAGCATATCGCTATTGACCCCAATCAGTTGATTTTATCAAAAATAGAAAACGGTAAATGGCCGTCAGCGAAAGAAAGTTCGGAAGTGCAAATCGTGAATAATCATCGCTATAAAGTAGCTGCTTGCGATTGGATGATGCTTAAACGGCAAAAAATCGGAGCTATCGAATTGGCACGAGAAATCGGCTACGACGGTTTAGAAATTGATTTGGGAGGATTGGGCACACGTGTCTCTTTCGACAACAAATTATTGGACAAAAAAACACGTGACTCCTTTATTGCCGAATGTAACCGCTTGGGAATTCAATTCAGTTCGTTGGCAATGTCGGCTTTTTACGGACAATCATTTGCCAAACGGGACAATTACGAACAACTGATAGACGAATGTATCTCTACCATGCAGGCAATGGGTATCAAAGTCGCCTTCTTGCCTATGGGCAACCAAAGCGACATTGTGAAAGAACCGGAGTTGTATGCCGTGGTGCTGAATCGGCTGAAAGTAGTCGCCAAAAAAGCCGAGGAGGCAGGCGTTATCATCGGTATCGAAACCACCTTGCCGGCGAAAGAAGAAGCCAAATTACTGGATAAAATCCATTCGCCTGCTATCAAAAGTTATGTGAATTTTTCGTCGATATTGAAACGCAAAGGTGATATTATCAAGGAATTAAAAACACTTGGGAAAAACCGCATCGCTCAAATTCACGTCAGCAATACCGACGGATTTTGGATAGAAAACGACCCTGCCCTTAATATGCTGGCAGTAAAAACGACTTTGGACGAAATGGATTGGAGCGGTTGGTTGGTCGTTGAACGCTCACGCGATGTGAAAGATGTGCACAATGTAAAGAAGAATTATGGCGCAAATGCTAAGTATTTAAAAACAATATTCGGTACCTCCAAGGCTATGAAAACCACTTCGTCAATTATTGAAATTGTTGGAAACAAAGGCGTTTTCGCCGGAGAATTAGAACAATTCTGTCAATCGCATCATTTAGACGCATCGGTTTATCAATGGAATAACCATACAGTTTTGTACGGGACATTTTCTGATTTATCGGAAACAGAAAAGCAAATCGCTGCAACTTATCCCGATGCCGTCGTCAAAACTTATGCTCAACCGTTTTATGTGTTTGACCGCCGAAATTGCGAAGATAAAACGACTGTTGAACGTTGGAGTCACACGGTGATGACTGCCAATTTGGTTGCCGATTCAACGATGCAACAAGAATATATGAATTATCATGCCACTCAAGCCGGAAAATTTCCTGAAGTGGCGAACGGCTTTTGCCACGCCAATTTCCAGCAAGTGTTGGTTTTCCGCAACGGACAACAACTGATGTTGGTGATCAGCATTCCCGAAGGCGAAAACTTAGACGAATTGAATCCGAAGACAACAGAAAACAATCCGCGAGTGGATGACTGGAACACGATTATGGCAACGTATCAAGAAGGAATTGAAGGAACAATGCCCGAAGAAACTTGGGTAGTTTTGTCACCCGTCATTGCGAGGACAAAGTCCGAAGTAATCCAGAAAGATAACATATAATACAATGAAATATAAGAATCTCGTAATCAATAATGCGGCCGATTTGATGTTCGGCATTGCTCCCAAACCGGTAACAACCCGACGCGGTCTCGTTATAGGTGGTGGACAAGTCTATACCGAATTGAACTTCACATTGCCCACAATGACTATCGACGACAGCACGCTTCCGAAAGTATATCAACACTACCGCGATATTGCAGAAGGTGCTTTGGCACGTGCACTTGATATGGAAACGCAAGGCGTGGTACTTGAATTTGAAACTCTGCTCGAAATGACAAAAACGCCGAAAATCGGCATTGAAATCGTAAAAATCCTCAATGAGATTTGTGAAGATTATTATCAAAAATACGGACTTAAATCCGAAATACGGCTGACCCCCAACGATCTTCGCGAATTTGAACGCCCTGCAAAACAACGTACATCTGCCCTACTGGAGCCTATGATGAAGTTGTTTGAACAAGGAATGTTGGCAGGTGGCGATTTGCTGTCCATCGAAAGTACTGGAGGCAAGGAAATTTCGGATGAAGCATTGATGATGTGCGACATCAAAACGGAAGTCTTCGCTCTTGCTGTGTTGGGCGTACGCGATATGCAGTTTTTGTGGGGTAAAATTGTGAATTTGGCAAACAAACACGGAAAAATTGCAGCTGGCGATACGGCTTGCGGATTTGGCAACACAGCTATGGTTTTGGCAGAGAAGAAGTACATTCCAAAAGTTTTTGCAGCCTTGGTACGAGTTATTTCAGTTGTCCGAACGATAGTGGCAATAGAAGAAGGTGCCGTAGGACCGGACAAAGATTGCGGCTACGAAGGTCCGTTCTTGAAAGCTATTACCGGAACACCAATTTCGATGGAAGGGAAAACTTCTGCTTGCGCTCACCTCAGCCCACTCGGAAATATTGCCGGAGCTTGTGCCGATTTGTGGAGCAACGAGTCAGTGCAAAACATCAAACTGCTTTCGGGTATGGCACCCACAGTTTATATGGAACAGCTGGAATACGATGTGCGCTTGATGAACGAAGCCCTGAAAGCTGGAACAGCTCCCAGTCATATTTTGCAGGGATTGATGGTTTCATCAGATATTTATACCGACCCACAGGCGTTGGTACTTGCACCCGAAAACGTGATCCGTATCTCCGAAGAATTGGTAAAAGGCGATTCTTACGTGGCAAATGCTCGCAATGGTGCATTGAAAGCCTTGGATATTATAGAGGATGCTTTGCAGAGCGGAAAACTGAAATTGGGAGAAAACGAAATAGCGTACCTACCTTTGTTGCGAGATGAGTTAAACACCATTCCCGACAACGAAAGCGATTTTATTGAAATGATGCTCCCGACATTAGACCAGAGTAAATTTATTCCCAAGGAATACGGATTGTAATTATGGCTGTACAAACAAATTATCAATTATTCGATTTCTTGGATTTCCACTCGGCACTTAACGAAAGTGACCGGCTGTGGAGAGCCTGCACGCCCACGGAAATCTGCGAGCAGAACGGAGATATTTTGGTAATAGTTCCATTTCAGAAACAAAATAATTCCAACGAAATTACTCCCGACCTTTCCGTCGCTCGTAAGAATTACACCTTGCAAATGCGTGCTTTCGGCGAGAAAATTATACGTGTATCTATTCTTTTCGACGGACAATTTTCCGAAACTTCGGAAATGCTGCAAATGGCGAAAGAATTGGTACATAATCCTTTATCTTTTGAAAAAACCGGTGAAGAATGGATTATCAAAGATATGTCGGGAAAACGAAAAGCAGTTTTCAATTTCCGCCAACCGGCAACGGAATGGTGGAGCGATTTGCAACCGGCACCACAGGAAACCATCGACTTACGTTTCTTTCCCGATGGAAAAAAAGAGGTAAAACTGACAGACTACGATATGTTTTCGCCTACACGTCACGATGCTTTTGCCTTGGCTTTTGTGGAAAAAAACGGACAACCTCATCGCACTACTTGTTCCTTTCATGCACAACCCGATGAATGTTTTATGGGTACGGGCGAACGCTTTGCAAAAATGGACTTGTCCGGAAAAACCGTACAATTGAGAAATCAGGATGGACAAGGAGTAAACAACCGCCGGACGTACAAGAATATACCTTTTTATCTTTCGAACAAAATGTACGGCTTGTTTTTGCACACAACTTCATTCGCTAAAATTTCTCTTGCCGACCATTCCACTCGCTCGGCACAGTTGATGACAGAAGAACCTTCGTTGGACTTTTTCCTTATTGGAGGCGACACGCCGGAAGAAATCTTGAAAGGATATCGACAACTGACCGGTTTCCCAAGTCTGCCGCCCTTGTGGAGTTTTGGCGTTTGGATGAGTCGCATGACCTATTTTTCTGCCGAGGAAGTAAACAAAATCTGCGAACGTTTGCGGCAAGAAGACTATCCTTGCGATGTCATTCACTTAGACACAGGCTGGTTTGAAACGGATTGGCTCTGCGAATGGAAATTCAATAAAACCCGTTTTCCGCATCCGGAACGATTTATCAAGAACTTGAGAAACAACGGTTTTCGCGTAAGTCTTTGGCAGTTACCCTACATCGCTTACGATGCAGAACAGTACAAGGAAGCATCTGAAAACCAATATATCAGTCAAAGCGAACGAAAAATACAAGGCGCATCGAATTTCAGCGTGCAGGATTATGCCGGAACGATAGATTTTACTTACGATAAAGCCACAGAATGGTATAAGGGCTTGTTGAAAAAGCTTTTAGATATGGGGGTAAGTTGTATTAAGGCGGATTTTGGCGAAGACATTCATTTGGATGCGGAATATCATTCGATGTCGCCTGATAGGTTACACAATCTTTATCCTTTATTGTACCAGAAAGCGGCTTATGAAATTACAAAAGAAACAACCGGCGAAGGCATTATTTGGGCAAGGGCAGGTTGGACAGGTTGTCAGCGTTATCCATTGCATTGGGGTGGCGATTCGGCTTCTTCTTGGGATGGTTTGGCGGGATCGCTGAAAGGCGGATTGCACCTCGGACTTTCCGGTTTTGGCTTTTGGAGCCACGATGTACCAGGTTTTCACAGTGTGCCTGATTTTATGAACTCATTGATAGACAAAGATATATATGTTCGTTGGACGCAATTCGGCGTTTTCTCGTCGCACATCCGTTATCACGGATCGCACAAACGGGAGCCTTGGTATTACCCTGAAATTTCGGATATTATCCGAAAATGGTGGCAACTACGCTACAAGCTCATTCCGTATATCCTTGAACAGAGTAAAATTACTACGCAAACGGGTTATCCTGTGTTGCGCGCTTTATGGTTGCACCATCCCGACGATAAAACCTGCCTGCATATCGACGACCAATATTATTTCGGAGAAAACTTATTGGTAGCACCGGTAATGAACGCTGAAAATAAACGCGATATTTACTTGCCCGAAGGGAAATGGGTGCATTTTTTTACCGGAGAAATTTTTGAGGGAAAACAATGGCTGAAAGCGGTGGAAGTGCCGTTGGACGAAATGCCGGTATTTGTGAAATATGGTGCCGAAATTCCACTCTATCCCGACTCAGTGAATTGTACGGATGAAATGGATTTAAAGAAAACGATATATAAAAAATATGGAGACTTGGAAAGCGAATTTTGAAGAATCGAAGCTGCACTACTTGGATTGGTGGAAGCAAAAAGGCATAGTCTTGACCATGTGGGAACATATTGAAAAAGAAGGTGCGCCTTATGAAGAAATTCCTGCGCTTCCACCTGCCAAAGACATCAATCAATTTTGGTTTGACCCCGAATGGCGGTCGGATTACCTGCATTACAAGATGTCGCGCTATTCCTATAAAGCCGATATTTTACCCGTAGCCAATACACAGTTGGGACCGGGCTCGTTAGGCGCAATTTTGGGTGCGGACTTGGAAGGTCGTGAAGACACTATTTGGATACGCGACAAGGAGAGTTTCGACGGAAATATCGTCTTTGACAAAAACAATAAATGGTGGAAATTACACCTTGATTTACTGAGAGCCTGCAAGGAAAAAGCCAAGGGCAAATACATGATAGGTTGTCCCGATTTAGTGGAAGGTTTAGACGTTTTGTCCAGCGTGAAAGGATCGGATAACGTGATGATGGATATGATGTTGGATCCGGAAAACACCCTGCAACAACTTCGGGCGATCAACGATGCCTATTTCAAGGTGTTCAATCAAATTTACGATATCATCAATGAAGACGGCGAAATGGCGTTTTGCTATTTCTCTATTGGGGGACCGGGCAAAGTGTCCAAATTGCAAAGCGATATATCCATTATGATTTCGGAAGATGATTTTCGCACATTTTCCATTCCTTTTTTGCAAGAGCAATGCAACAAGTTAGATTACACGCTTTACCATTTAGACGGTGTGGATGCTATCCGCCACTTGGATGCCGTTTTGGAATTGAAAAATCTGAATGCCGTGCAATGGACGCCGGGTGTGGGTCAGCCGCAAGGCGGAAATGCTTGCTGGTACGACTTATACAAGAAAATCCTTGCTAATGGAAAATCCGTTATGGCAAACTGGGTTACTTTGGACGAATTAGAGCCGCTTATCAAAGCGGTTGGTAATCAAGGTTTGAATATTCAGGTGGATTTCAAATCGGAGCACGAGATAGATGAAGCATTAAAAATTATAGGAAAATACAGATGAAAAATATCATTGATTTATCGGGATTGGATTTGACAGTCATTGCCATTTACGTTGTGCTGTTGATCGGCATCGCTATTTGGGCAAGCTACGGACAAAAGAACAAATCGGACAATCTTTTCCTTGCCAACAAATCGCTGGGATGGTTTTCCATCGGATTAACGATGTGGGGAACGAATGTAGGTCCTTCAATGCTGATTGCCAATGCTAGTAGCGGTTTTGAAAGCGGCATCGCGGCAGGAAATTTCTCGTGGTTTGCGTTTCCCTTTATCTGCCTGCTGGCTTTCGTTTTTGCACCTCGTTACCTCGGTGCCAACGTGATGACCTTGCCGGAATACATGGGCAAACGTTTCGGAGAAACCACCCGGACATACATCGCTTGGTATTCTATTATCACTATCCTGATTTCGTGGTTAGGGCTTACACTTTTTTCCGGTGGTGTGTTTATGGCACAAATTTTAGATTATCCGTTGTGGCTGTGCATCGTTTTTTTGGTGGTTATTTCCGCAGCATTTACCATGGCAGGCGGACTCAAAACCATTGCCTATACCAATGTATATCAGATGCTTTTGCTGATTGGTGTTTCCATTCTGTTAGCCGTAATGGCGATAATAAAAATAGACGGACTTGAAACGGTCATTGAAAAAACTCCCGAAAGTTATTGGAATTTGTTTCAACCACTAAGCGATCCGAATTTTCCATGGTTGGCAATCATTCTCGGCTATCCGGTAATGGGCGTATGGTTTTGGTGTACCGATCAATCCATGGTGCAATCTGTATTAGGTGCAAAAAATTTGAGACAAGGACAATTAGGAGCAAATTTCTGCGCATGGTTGAAACTCATCGACATTCCCTTGTTTATTGTTCCGGGCATACTTTGTTTTTTGCTTATTCCCACCTTGACTAACTCTACCGATGCTTATTTGCAGTTGGTAAAATCCGTTTTTCCTCCCGGAATGATTGGTTTGGTGGTCGTGATTATGTCTGCTGCACTTATCAGCACCATCGCCGCCGCACTTAATTCACTAAGTACCGTTTTCACTATGGATATTTATCTAAAAACACACAAAAGAGAGATAAGCAATGAAAAAATCAACCGAATCGGAAGAATGATCGTGTTGATTGGCGCATTTCTGTCCGTCTTTTTAGCAATAGGCATTACCCTAATTCAAGGGCTGAGTTTCTTCAATATCTTCCAATCGGTGTTGGGCTTTTTGGCTCCACCGATGGCAGCAGCCTTTTTGTTCGCCGTATTTTGGAAACGAACATCGGCAAAAGCGATTAACCTCACGCTTACAGCCGGAACGGTATTCAGCATCGGTACAGGAGTTTTGTATTATACCGGACTGATTTTTCAAGGCTTACATTTCTTATATTTATCGTTTATTATCTTCCTCGTATTAGCAGGTTTCATTTATCTTTTTTCTTTGAAAGACAAACCTCAATCCTGTTCGACATTGGATTATAAACCGGTAAAAATAAACAACAAAGTTAAAATCGCATGGGCTATATTAATCCTTGTGATGATTGGATTATATGTGTTTTTTAATTAATTCGCCATGAGGACAAAAATAACAACAGCGTTAAAAGCCGGGAAAATACTCGTTTCAGACGGTGCTTGGGGGACATTCCTCCAGCAAAAAGGCTTACAACCCGGAGAATGCCCCGAAGGGTGGAACATCACGCACCCTGAAAGGGTAAAAGAAATCGCCCGGAGCTACATTGAAGTCGGCTCAGACATGGTGGAAACCAACAGTTTCGGCGGAAATATTTTCAAATTAGAACATTTCGGACTGGCGGATAAAGTTGCAGAAATCAACGAAGCGGCAGCACATATTTCCCGTGAAGCCGTCGGAGAAGACAAATGGGTCATCGGTTCCATCGGACCTACCGGAAAAATGTTGGTCATGGGCGATGTAACGGAGGAAGAACTGTACGAAGCTTTCAAAACGCAAGCAGTCGCGCTTGAAAAAGGCGGTGCCGATGCAGCTTGCATTGAAACCATGAGCGATATTGACGAAGCAATCCTTGCCATCAAAGCAACGAAAGAAAACACCCATTTGGAAATAATCGCCACCTTCACCTTTGACGCAACGGGCGAAAACCAATTTCATACCATGATGGGCGTAACGCCTGCCGATGCTGCCATTGCTGCCGTACAAGCCGGAGCGGACATCATCGGTGCCAACTGCGGAAATGGACTGAAAAACATGATAGCCATTGTATCGCAAATGCGTGAAGTTGATCCAAATATACCAATCTTGGTCCATGCCAACGCCGGTTTGCCCAAAGTCGAAAACGGCATTACCATTTATCCCGAAACGCCGGAGATGATGGGGAAATTAACGCCGGAGATTATTCGAGCAGGGGCTAATATTATCGGTGGGTGCTGTGGAACTACACCGGAACATATTGGAGCGATGAAGAAAAAAATTATGAATTAAATTACTACTACTATTGAGAGTCGAGCAAATACAAAACATAAAATACAAAACAATGAACGAAATATTAGAAAAATTATTAGAGAGTGTTGAATTGGGAAAAGTGAATTTTGCCGCCCCATTTCCTCCCCAACTGAAAGGAAAACCGGGTGCTGATGAATACACACAAACAGCTTTGGAAGAAGGCATCAGTCCGACGGATATTATGAATCTCGCCCTCATTCCTGCGATGGACAAAGTCGGACAAAAATTTTCGGAACACAAAATATTCGTTCCGCAAATGTTGATTTCCGCTAAAGCGATGAATGCTTCCATGATTCACCTGAAACCCTATTTTCAAACAGGAGAAGTGAAGCAAAAAGGAACGTTCATTATCGGAACGGTTTTCGGCGACTTGCACGACATCGGTAAAAACTTAGTTGCCATGATGATTGGAGGCGCAGGCTGGGAAGTCATCGACCTCGGCATTGACGTACAACCGGAAAAGTTTACGGAAAAGGTACAGGAATACCCCGAAGCCGTAGTCGGAATATCCGCTTTACTGACTACGACCATGAATAATATGACACCGGTAGTGAAAGCAATAAAAAATATTTCTCCCAAAACAAAAATTCTTGTGGGAGGAGCGCCGCTGTCATCAGATTTTGCTCAAGCTATCGGAGCTGATGCGTATGCAAAAGACCCACAGGAAAGCGTTAAATGGTTGGACACACTTATATAAGTAAGTTTACTTTTGAAGAAGTGTGTCCTGATTTACAGGAATTGCATCTTTTTCTGAAAACGGCGGAAACAGACGAAGATTATCCCGTGAATGTTGCTTTTAGAGAAATTATGCCCCTGCTGGGGGATGATTCGGACATTGTCGGTGGTTATATCATTCGAAAATCGGAAGATACACCTTTAAATACCGGAGCACAAATACAAGGATACTTGCGAGGGGCATCGCATCTGGCATTTTTTGTCTGCACTGCCGGTCAAATATTTTCCCGATTAACGGAGCAATACAATAAAGATAGCGCTTATCTCGAAGCCTTTATCGTCGATGCCATCGGTTCGCTAACCGTCGAAAATGCCATGAACAAAACCCAAGCGCAATTGGAAACATTCGCAAATGAAAACGGTATGCAAATCAGTAATCGCTACAGTCCGGGATATTGCAATTGGCACTTGTCCGGTCAGCGAGAATTGTTCGGATATATGGAAAATATTCCGGTAAATGTTTCGCTGACAGAGTCTTGTCTGATGTTGCCCATTAAATCTGTTAGCGGTATCATCGGCATTGGGAAAAATATCCGGAAAAGGGAATACGCCTGTCAGATTTGTAAGAATAAAAATTGTATTTATCGAAAACTCATAAATGATAAACTCCCCCAACCCACTGAAGGGGGCTTTTAGAAAGTAAAAGGTCGCTGTTGGTATTTATTACGTTGAATGCAAACGGAACAATGCGTTTTCAATAGATTTGCAAATCTATCGGCGATGTTTTACAAGCGGATACGCTTTTCTGCTATTTCTTTTCCGGCAGCCAATGCTTTGAGGTTTGTTTCTACAACGGATTCACCTTTGCGTTCAAATATTTCACAGATACTGTCTTGTATCTTTTCGTAATCAATGCCTAAAAAAGGGACGGTAGCACCCAACAACACGATGTTTGCCACGCGTACACTTCCAGTTTCTTTAGCTACTTTATCCACATCCAGCACAATTTTATGAGGTAATTTATTGATTTCCCCCATTATCTTATCTACGTCGGGGTAGTTGGAGATGTTCACAAACGGAGTTTCATTGGCAACCAGCCAACCGTCTGCACTCAGATAAGGGAGATAACGCAGAGCTTCCATTGGTTCCAACGAAATAATTAAGTCGCATTTCCCTAACGGTATCAAATCCGAAGCAATAGGGCGGTCGCTAAGACGCAGATTCGACTGAACATCTCCCCCTCGCTGGCTCATGCCGTGTACTTCTGCTTGTTTCATATATAGCCCGACTTTCAAAGCCGCTTTCCCTATGACTGTGGCAATGGACAGAATCCCTTGTCCACCTACACCTGATAATATAATATCTTTTTTCATGGTTTTACTTCTTTTTTTTACGTGCTAAGGTTTGAATACATTCTCGGCGCGGAATAATAACAGATACTCCGTGATATGCTAATTCTTCGCGGATTGCTTGCTTCATCTCTTCGTGGTTCTTTTTTAGGGGAATAACTACGCGAATGTGTGCCGGTTCAACGCCCACTCCAGTACAAATAGCCTCTAACCGTCCTGTTCCTGCAGAATCTTGTCCACCAGTCATGGCGGTTGTTTCATTGTCGGAAATAATGATAGTAACGTCTGCATTCTCGTTCACACAATCAAGCAACCCCGTTATACCGGAATGAGTAAAAGTAGAGTCGCCAATAATGGCTACCGACGGGTAAAGTCCACTGTCTGCCGCTCCCTTCGCCATTGTGATGGAAGCCCCCATATCCACACATGAATTAACAGCATTGAAAGGTGCATTCGCTCCTAACGTATAACAACCTATATCACTGAATACTTTGTGAGCGGGATACTCTGTTTTCAAGACTTCAGTCAGTGTAATAAATACGTCTCTATGTCCACAACCCTCACACAAAGCGGGCGGGCGCATCTCTACAATATCGGGGATATGGAACTTCGATTTGCTTTCTTTGCCTAAAGCGTGGGCTACCGTATCCGGATTCAGTTCGCCATCATAAGAAAGTGTCCCGTCCAAACGTCCTTTCACTCTGACACCTTTTCCCAGATACCCTTTCAATTGCTTTTCTACGAAAGGTTGCCCGTCTTCCAGCACAAGTATTTCATCGCACACTTCGACCAATTGCAACATCTGTTTTTTCGGAAGAGGATACTGTCCAATTTTCAGTACGGGATATTCGCATCCTTCGGGATAACTCTCCATCAGGTAATTAAAGCCAATGCCACAAGCTATAATACCCAGCTTTTTATTCGCTCCGTCAATATATTTATTATAAGGAGATTCTTCCGATGCCTTAACAAAATCCACCTGATGCCCCAATAACATCTTATAGCGTTTGCGTGCAATACCCGGCAACAGCACAAACTGACGCGGATCACTCCCGAACGAAATTTCATTTTGTGGCTTTTGTGTCTTTTGCTCCACCCCCGAACGCGAATGTGCCAAACGAGTAACGATACGCATCAATACCGGTTCACCAATCTTTTCGGAGAACTCAAAACCATTATATACCATATCATAAGCCTCTTGCTGATTACTCGGTTCATACATGGGAACTAAGGCAAAATCTCCATAGAAACGACTATCCTGTTCGTTTTGGGAAGAATGCATACTTGGGTCGTCGGCAGCTATTACAATCAATCCCCCTCTAACTCCCGTTATGGCAGAATTGACGAAACAATCGGCTGCTACGTTCATACCAACGTGCTTCATGCAGACCATTGCGCGTTTTCCTGCGAAAGACATACCTAAAGCCGTTTCCATTGCCGTCTTCTCATTAACGCACCAACGGTTATGGATATTTTGTTCTTTGGCATAGGAAGACGATTGAATGTATTCTGTAATTTCGGTTGACGGAGTACCTGGATAAGCGTAAACACCCGACAAACCGGCATCTAATGCTGCTTGTGCAATTGCTTCATCGCCGAGTAAAAGTTGTTTGCCCATATTCTTAAATATATAATGATAGTGTATGTTTTTTATAACGGATATCCATTATTGTTTTTTTTTCTTCAATTCGGGGATTCTCAAAGTCATACCTGCCGAAATCGTTCTTGGATTCTGAATCTTATCCTTATTATATTTCAATATGTAGGGCCACAAGTCTTTCGTCCCGTAAAAGCGTAAAGAAACTCTTGTTAAGGTTTCACCGGCTTTCAAAGAGTAAGTGGTTTTAGTTCCTACAATGGTATAATTTACAGAATCGGGATTTACGGGACTGTTATCTCTCATTATTCGCAAATCTTCTGCCTTCAGTTTCTGCTTTGTGTTTTTTATTTGTTTTCTTGGCTTTTCGCTTTTCGTTGGTCGTGCCACATCGGTGTTTATCTCTTTGGCTATTTTTCGTTTAAATTCCGTTGTTGCAACACTATCTATCGGCAAAGAATCGGAAACATTTTCCGTTTCAACTGTCGACGCTGGAGATATCACACTTTCAAATTTGCTGTCATCCCATGATAATGCGTATATTATGATAGCGGATAACACGATTATTCCTCCAACAATTCCAATTATATATTTAGATAAATCTTTTTTAGGTATGAATGAAAAGATACTCTTTTTTCTTTCCTTGTTTTCATTATTTTCTTCTCTTTCTTTGTTATTCATTTCTTCGTTGTTATCGTTTTCAGAATGGATAAATATATGTGAATTGGTAACTTTCAATTCTCGTTCTGTCGGAAGATTATTGTTCTTTTGCTCCTGAATTGTAGTAGTGGCATTATCGGTTTCTTCGAATGTTTCTTCCTGTTCCTGAATATCATCGTCTATTGTTTTGTCATTCCCTCCGGTTTCATCTAATAAGATGGTTTCAAAATGAGCAAAAGGCTTATTCAGGATATTACTTAATTCTGCATCCGGTATAAAATTGATTTTACTGTGTTCCGGAATGACGAAACGTTCTCCGGTATTGACGTTCACACTCTCGCGAGAGCTTATTTTAACTATCTTGAACGTGCCGAATCCTTTCAACTTTACCATCTTGTCTTTTTCCAAAGACTCTTCTATCAAAAGAAATAATTCTTTTACAAAAAGAGCGGCATCTTTCTTATTCATGCTATGTCTTTGGGCTAATGCGTCAATCACATCTTGCGTATTCAACTTTTCGTTCATAGGTAAATAATCTTTGGGAAATTACAACATAAGTCTGAAATATCTATTTGAATCTCTCTTTTAAAAGATTACTTGGTTTATAAGTCAACACAAGTTTGGGGGGGACAAGCATGTGCTTCTTGGAAATCGGATTAACAGAAATCCTTTCCGTTTTCTTTTTTACCTCAAACGATCCGAAACTCTGGATTGTAACAGTTTTCCCATCTTGAAAATGCTGTGCCATATCAGCGAAAATGGAGTTCACAAGTTCGGAGGTTTCTTGAATGGGGTAACCCAATCTTTTTGATAGTTCTGCTATGAATGTCTTATTATTCAAATCTATTTCCTAATTAAATAATCTCAAAATTACATATAAAATCAATGCCCCAATATATATTTATTATACAGAATATTCAATTCTTTTTGCAAAAAGATCAAAATCATCGGAGCCGGTGATTTCTACGGAGTAGAAACTGCCAATAGTTAACTCATCGGAACGTTTGATCAATACTTCAGGATCAATTTCGGGAGAATCAAACTCTGTGCGACCTATGTAATAATCTCCTTCCATGCGGTCTATAATAACTTTCATTCGGTTTCCGATTTTTGCCGTATTCAGTTCGGAAGAAATACCTTGCTGAATCTCCATTAATTCGTCCAAGCGCCTTTGCTTCACTTCTTTTGGAATGGAATCTTTATGATTATCGGCAGCGAATGTCCCTTCTTCTTCCGAATAAGCGAACGCCCCCATTCTTTCAAAACGTATCTGACGTACAAATTCTTTCAACTCCTCGAAGCATTCTTCCGTTTCACCGGGGTATCCTACCATAAAGGTCGTGCGCAGATGTATTCCCGGTACTTCTTTTCGGAATTGTTCTATCAAATGGTAAGTCTCTTCTTTGGTAACGTGCCGCCGCATTCGTTGTAATATACTGTCGTTTATATGTTGTAAGGCGATGTCCGTATATTTGCAAACATTGTCCCGTTCACGTATGATACGGAGCAAATCAAGAGGGAAAAATGCCGGATATGCGTAATGCAAACGTATCCATTCCACACCGGAAATATCAGAGATTCGTTCTATCAATTCCGGCAACATTTGCTTTTTATACAAGTCCATCCCGTAATAAGTAAGTTCTTGCGCAATGATTTGAAACTCTTTTACGCCTTGTGATACGAGGTGCTTCACTTCATTCGTTATTTCTTCTATGGGACGGGATATATGGCGACCGGTGATAACAGGTATCGCACAATAAGAGCATTTTCTATCGCAACCTTCCGAAATCTTCAAATAGGCATAGTGCCGGGGAGTTGTCAATGTTCGTTCATAACGTAATTCGTTGTGGTGTACCTCACCCAAGTCTTGCAAAAGTTCTTTCCAATTGAACTTTCCGTAAAACTTATCCACTTGAGGAATCTCAACCGTCAACTCTTTTAGATAACGTTCCGAAAGGCATCCCATAACAAAAAGACGTTTCAGCCGCCCCTCCTCCTTTGCTTGAACGAACTCAAGAATCATATTGACCGACTCTTCTTTGGCATCACCTATAAAACCGCATGTATTGATAACGGCTATCTCCCCTTGAGGATTGTCCGGATCGTGAGTAACGGTATATCCCGACTCTTCCAGTCGTCGTATCAATATCTCCGAGTCAATAAGGTTTTTGGAACAGCCCAACGTAATTATATCTATCGTTTTTTTCTTCATTCGTTATCTTCGCCGAATAAAGAATCGACAAATTCCTTTTTATGGAATAATTGCAGGTCGTCCATTCCTTCTCCCAAACCGATGTACTTAACAGGTATTTTGAATTGTTCGGAAATACCGATAACTACTCCTCCTTTAGCCGTACCGTCCAATTTGGTAATAGCCATTGCCGTAACCTCGGTAGCTAAGGTAAATTGCTTGGCTTGTTCGAATGCGTTTTGTCCCGTAGAACCGTCGAGAACCAACAACACTTCGTTTGGTGCGTTGGGTATTACCTTTTTCATTACGTTTTTTATCTTCGTCAGCTCATTCATCAAACTGGCTTTGTTATGCAAACGTCCGGCAGTGTCGATTATAACCACATCTGCTTTATTGGCTACGGCAGAACTCAGTGTGTCGAAAGCTACGGAAGCAGGGTCAGCTCCCATCTTTTGTTTGACGATAGGCACTCCTGCTCTTTCACTCCATACAACCAATTGTTCTACGGCAGCAGCACGAAAGGTATCGGCTGCCCCCAAATAAACCGATTTACCGGCTTTCTTATATTGATATGCAAGTTTACCTATGGTTGTAGTTTTGCCAACACCGTTAACTCCCACTACCATGATCACATAAGGAGGGTTGGCGATGGGGGAAGTAAAATCTTCCATATCGGTCGAATTGTTTTCGGTGAGCAATGCTGCTATCTCTTCGCGAAGAATGGTGTTTAGTTCTTCTATATTTGTGTATTTATTATGTGAGACGCGTTTTTCTATGCGTTTTATGATATTAAGCGTAGTATCAACTCCTACATCCGAAGTAATAAGTATTTCTTCCAACTCGTTAAGCACGTCATCGTCCACTTTTGACTTTCCGGCGATGGCGCGTGTAATTTTACCTAAGAAACTCTCTTTTGTTCTAGACAGCCCTTTATCCAACGTCTCTTTTTTTTCCTTTGAGAACAAATTTAATAATCCCATACGATCACTTGGTTTATATAAAATTTCGCGAAGATACAAATAAATAACGATAACCTGTAGTGTATTTAGACACACCCAAAAACTTTCAATTCTCCACTTCCTATTTTCAACTGAATAAGGGCGTTCCCCGAAGGGGCGGGCTTTCCACTGCAATCTTTTGTGGCTCGTACCCTCGCCACAAAAGGATTTTCGCTGCAATCCCTAACGCAAAGATACCTCTCTAACTTCTTCCCCCTGTTCTTGTGGCAAACAAACGGGGATGGATTTGCTCTCCGGCATGGAATTTCCTGGCACTCTTTCAGCAGTTCGTAACCCATTCGAAGGGTATTCGAGGGGCTTTTTCGGGTATATATGTCCGCTTGGGAATCGGATATGGATCGGACATGAATCGGATAACGATCGGACAAAATACGGATGTAACCCCTAAGTATGCGTACGGGAAACAAATGCACTACGGGTTACTTGCATTGAAAATAAAAAATAAATTTACACTGATTATTTTTGCTTTTACGAAAAAATATTATACTTTTGTGTGCGTACACGATATTACTTAAATTTAAGAACAAGGTTATGGGAAAGAATGTTATTACCTTCGGAGAGATTATGCTTCGTTTAGCAACTCCGGATTATTTGAGATTTTCACAAGCAAAAGAGTTTGTTGCTACTTTCGGCGGAGGTGAAGCCAATGTTGCCGTATCATTGGCTAATTACGGTTTGGATACGGAGTTTGTTACCCGTCTTCCGAAAAATGATATTGCACAATCATGTGTGGGAGACCTTCGCTCGCATAATGTAGGGACAAATAGAATTATCTATGGTGGCGACCGTATAGGTATTTATTTTCTTGAGACCGGAGCTGTAGCCCGTGCATCCAAAGTGGTGTACGACCGTGCAAACTCTTCTATCTCTACCGTTGAGCCGGGAATGATTAATTGGAAAGAAATCTTTAAAGATGCTCAGTGGTTTCATTGGACAGGTATCACTCCGGCTTTGTCGCAAGGAGCTGCCAATGCTTGTTTGGAAGCCATCAAAATAGCCAACGAAATGGGTGTAACCGTATCGTGTGACCTGAATTACCGCAAGAATCTTTGGAAATACGGAAGATCTGCATCGGAAGTAATGCCTGATTTGGTAAAAGGGTGCGACATTATCTTGGGAAATGAAGAAGACTGCGAAAAAGTATTCGGTATCAAGCCCGAAGGCTTTGACGTTACTGCTACCGGTGGTGAAGTTAATGCTGCAGAGTTTGAATCCGTATGTACTCAAATGATAAAAAAATTCCCACGCTGCAAAAAAATGATTGTTACTTTGCGTGGTGCTATTAACGCCAATCATAATACATGGGGCGGCGTGCTTTATTCCAACGGTTCTTTAAAACTATCCAAAAGATATGATATTACGCACATCGTTGACCGTGTAGGAGGTGGCGATTCATTTATGGGTGGTCTTATCTACGGACTTATAACCTATCCGACCGATGACCAAAAGGCGCTTGAATTTGCCGTTGCTGCTTCCTGCTTAAAACACACTATTTATGGTGATTTTAATTTGGTAACCGTGGCAGAAGTAGAAAACCTCATGAAGGGAGATGGATCGGGACGTGTCTCCAGATAAAAATCATAAATCCGTAATAATATAGAAAAATGGCAAGATTTAATAAACTGCAAGTGCTTCAAACGATGTCGAGCACAGGGATGGTTCCCGTTTTTTACCACAAAGATGTGGAAGTAGCGAAGAATGTAATAAAGGCATGTTACGAGGGAGGTGTGCGGGCATTTGAATTTACCAATCGTGGAGACTTTGCTCAAGAAGTATTTGCCGAACTTGTTAAGTGGGCAACGAAAGAATGTCCCGATCTGATATTGGGTATCGGTTCGGTCATTGACCCTGCCACGGCTGCGATGTACATCCAATTGGGGGCAAACTTCGTAGTAGGTCCGTTATTTAATCCGGAAATTGCGAAGATTTGTAATCGCCGGCTGATACCTTATACTCCGGGATGCGGCTCTGTATCTGAAATCGGTTTTGCACAAGAAGTCGGTTGCGATCTTTGTAAAGTGTTCCCGGCAGGCAACGTAGGCGGACATTCGTTCGTAAAGAATGTGAAAGCTCCGATGCCTTGGTCTATGCTAATGGTTACCGGTGGTGTGGAACCAACCAAAGAAAACCTTGCATCTTGGATAAAAGCCGGTGTAACATGTGTCGGTATGGGTTCTAATCTCTTTCCAAGCGACGTGGTTGCCGCTAAAAATTGGAGTTGGATTGTTGATAAATGCCGAGAAGCATTCGGATATATCAATGAAGCAAGAAAATAACAGGGTATATTGACAAAAAAAGAAAATAAGAAAGAAAGGCAAGAGGTATATATTCTTGCTTTTCTTTCTTTTTAACACGTATCTCTATTTTTCAGCTTCAATCCTTTGGCTTTTGCTTCTAGGACGATTTTACCTTCTTTCTCTCCTGCCTGCACGATAGTTGTTAACTTGTCGTTGATGTGAAAGTTAATGCCGTCCAAAAGGTGGTCAAACTTGCAGGAGAAACTCGCTTCTCAGGCGTACAAAAATATAGAGCTTCGAAGAACCATACTTTTCAGATACCCTCCTTTTGTTTATTTGCGGCTTTCTCTTGTTTTTCTTTATTTTTGCACTCTTTTTAAACACAAATTAAAAACTCGGATGAAACATTATATTCTTATTCTATCGTTGATTTTCAGTCTGTCTCTCTATTCACAAGATGCAACAAAAGCTGCATTTGTCCCCCCTTTCGACTTCCCGCTTATGTTGAGTGCCAATTTTGGAGAACTGCGTACGAACCATCTGCATAGTGGATTGGACATTAAAACGCAGGGCATATCCGGAAAGAAATTATTTTCAATCGGCAACGGATATATCAGTCGTATCTTGATTACTCACGGTTCGGGACACATGCTTTATATACGTTATGACAACGGATACACCGCCATATATCGCCATCTGGCAGGGTTTGTATCTCCCATAGCAGAGCGAGCAGCGGAATATCAGCAGGAAAAAGAAACGTGGGAAGTCGTTATTACGCCCGATTCTACGGAATATCCCGTACATGCAGGGCAGCATATTGCTTGGAGCGGAAACACAGGGTATTCTTTCGGACCTCACCTGCATCTGGATTTATTTGAAACGGAAACGGAAGATTATGTCAATGCTCTTTCCTTTTTTAAAAATAAAATAAAAGACACGCGCCCTCCTGTGATACATAGCATTATGCTTTTCCCGCAATTAGGCAAAGGAGTGGTAAAAGGAAGCCAAAAACGTCTGATTTTTACGCCGAAGAATGCACAACCGATAGAAGCATGGGGAGTTATCGGAGTAGGTATTAAAGCATACGATTATATGGACGAAACGAACAACCGGTATGGAGTGCATACGGTAACATTATCGGTGGATGGGAAAAAAGTATTTCATAGTGTGGTCGACCGCTTTTCTGTCAACGAAAGTCGCATGATATATTCGTGGACATATAATTCCTATATGAAGTCGTTTATAGAACCGGGTAACAAATTGCGTATGCTTCAAGCATACAATGACCAAAGAGGATTGATAACCATTGATGACGAACGCGATTATAAATTTGATTATGAGTTGAAAGATTTGTATGGCAATACGTCTCATTACCACTTCATAGTGCGAGGAACCCCCCAATCTATCCAACCGATACCTTACAATGAAAAGTATTATCTGAAATGGGATGAAGTGAATCACATAAACGAACCGGGATTAGAAATGCACATCCCTAAAGAAGCATTGTATGACAATGTGCTGCTAAACCATAATGTTTGGACTGATTCCCCCGGAGCCATTGCCTTTACTTATCAGCTTAATGATGAGAGAATACCGCTGCAAACTAATAGTGATTTATATATTGGAGTGCGGAATAAAGTGTCAACAATCGACACTACTAAATATTACGTAGCTCGTATAGAAAAGGATAAGGCGACTTCTCTCGGTGGGAAATACGAGAACGGTTTTGTGAAAACACGCGTACGCGAATTAGGCACTTTTACGGTAAAAATAGATACCGTTCCACCTCTGATCACGGCAGTAAACCCTCAAAGATGGAGAACTACAGGAAATATAGTATTTAAAGTGGAAGAAAAAGAAACCGATATTCATTCTTATAAAGGAATGATTGACGGAAAATATGTTCCTTTCAGCTGGGAAATTACAACAAACCGAATAATATATAAGGTGGATCCGCACAAAATAAAGAAAGGAATAAAACACGCCATAGAATTGGTTGCGACAGATGAATGTGAAAATGAAAGAAAAGTAAACCTAACCGTAACTTTATAAAGTGTTCGGCGAAACGTGTATATCACCATTTATAATTCATCCCGAAACTAAGAAACTCTTTTACCTGGAGATAACTGTTGTCTTCTTTACGTTTTATGCCATCGTCAAACCGGTAATGAACAAATAGCTTTGTAGAGAAATAGCGGTTAAGAACAAGATTCAATGTATTTTCCAATTCAGCTTCTACCTTATCATAATCGGTAAAATAGTAAAAACGGGAATCCAACGTAACCGTGGAAACTATTTTCCATGAGAGTGTAGCCTGCACCTTTGAGCCGAAATTTTCCAAAGAATGTTTTCCTTGCTTTAAACCGAATTTCGTTTCATCAACTTTGCTATTTGTTACCCAACGGCAATTATACGAAAACGGAGATACGATAACCGAAAGGTTTATGGTGTTACGTCTCAGCTTGTAATCCATACCGACACTGAGAGCCAAATTTCCGGGAGACATAAGTGCCGATACAACATCATTCGCATTCGCTTTATAATTATGAAAAAGCTGTGTGTTAAATTCTCCCGAAAGAGTATAATACCATGTTGAAAAAGCTTGCAATCCCAACTTACTGGAAAGACGAAACACGTCGGTATTTGTTCTGTAAGTACGTATTGTATCTAATTTCGGAGATACGGTATTGAAACCGAGCTTCATCTCAAATATATTTTCAAACTGCAAATTCTCTTTGTCATTGTAATTGGCAAATAAGCGCAAATTACTTAGCAAAGCATGGTTGCTTTCACCTCCTTTGTACCAGTTATCAGAAATATAGTTTTGAGTCATTTGCAGGGAACCTTCTCCTCCGGTGTACCAAAAATTCGGTTTGCGTACCAAAAATTTGGCTTCACCGACATCCTCTTTTACTCCTTCCGGTTTAAACAATTGGGTTACGGATATTTTAGGGGTAACCTTCATCTTTTCTTCACGATACGACCGAAGGTTCATCATCCGATCTTCCGTAGTAACCACCAAATCCGGACGGATAACGTACAGTTTTATCAATATCCTGTTTACCGTTTCGTTTGTTCGTCTTGTCTTATTGAATTTGCGAGTATCAACGCCTAAGTACTCGGAGTTTATTTCAGATAAAGTGTTTGCCGGATATTGGAATTTCCAGTTTGTCTTGGATACTTGTTTTATGGGAGAATTATAATAAACCAGCGGTATAAACAGGCGATAATAATCCGGATCGAGTATTATATCACGCATTGGTACGGTATCATTATTCAACGAATCAAGTTTTCCGAAATAACGTTGATACAATATACTCGGAACAGTATCTTTACACAATAATACATTTTCTTTGGGGAGAAGAGTTGCTTCCTTACTTTTTTGCGCAATCAACAAAAAAGGAAAGAATATCATAAACATGAATGATATACAAATGGTTCTCATATCATAATCCCCCAATTATATGACAAATGTAAAATAAAATGTTTAGAGTCTGCATAGGCAAAATTTCGCATAGCTCTGGAAGTTACAGATTTTCAGGCTTTCAACAAATCTTTTAGGAAGTTTTCAAGTTCTTTATCCAATCCATTTAGCAAATTATCATTAAGAAGCATTATATCATCGTCCACCAACATTAATTCCGACAAAACTTCTTTATCTTCATCTATCAATATAAAAGAATAAGGGGTAATGATATTAATATCTTTCAGATGTCCGGCATCTTTCATTCCGGCAAGTATATTACGTAATATACGCTCTATACTTTCGTAAAATATTTCCTCCTGACAGGAGATCCACTCTTCAATAATAACATTAGCCAATTCTTTGTCGTCATCATCGAAAATAAGTAACTCACCGGAACTTTGATTCGGTTGTATATGAATATCGGTAAGTTCCGTTCGCTCACAATTACCCTTGTATCTTTTTATAGCCTTACTAATAGCCGATTCTATAAGCAATTGTGATTCTTTGTTTAGCTTCATTGTATCTTCTTTTTTATTTCAAAGATATGAAAAAAGTCGATTATATATATGAGATTGAATTAAAAATCCTCTTTTAGTCGTTGCATTTGCGCATTTAATATACTAAGATCTGCCTTGCGTATTTTCAGATTATCTATGTAAACGGAAAAAAGAAAGGAGTTCGTAACTTTTTCTTGCGGGAAAGACTCTTTTGCCTTTTCTATTCTTTGAGCAAGCTCTTTCGCCTTTGTTGCCCATGTTATGGCTTCTTCTATATTATCATTTATTTCATGATAAACGGCTATGTTCAAAGCAGAATACATTTGTAATTTCTTTTTTTTCGACAGATTAGCCTGTTTCCAAAGTTCGTATGCCTTGTCCCATTCGTTTTTATGAACGCAGACCGTTGCGTCACGCATTTCCGTTGATCCGTTGATGTAAATGTAGCGGTCGACAGTCTTCCAGCCGGGTATTAGATATTTTACCGGAATACTTCCGGTAAAGTCTATCACTTCTTTCATTATCTGTTCGTCGAATATTGCTAAAGTTGACAATACCCAACCGTATTTAATCCTAGCCCAAAAGATACTATCCGAAGCCGTTATAGTTGCCATCGGTGTACTGCGTTGGGGAAGATAAACGCTCACGGTAGTATAAACCGTAACATCCAACGTTTCATAATGATTTTGTATATCGGGAATATATTCTACGGCATTAACCGATTTTATTTGCAGATTTTCCAGTGAAAATAAAGCATCGACATTGAAATTGTCTGTCAATTCGTTTACTTCCTTTTTACTGAGAATAGATTTGCGCGGTATAGTGTCGTATGCGCGTAAAGCGGAATCACAGATAAGAACTTCGTCAAAATAGTTTGTTGCGGCTATGTGTTTGGCAAAACTTTCCGTAACGAGAGCAACATTTCCAAATGTTATTTTTTCTTTCTCGTTTGAAGTTGTTTTTTTCGATATTAAAAAATTGTCACCAGGACTTTTACTAACGTTATTAACTATTGCCACACGCCTTAGTTGAGAAGGGAAAGTTACACTTGCAGGAACCATATAGTCTATGGGAAATGATTCCATTGTTCGACACGAAGTAAGCAGTATAATTGGTATTATAACAGATGTAAATACTTTCATAAGCTTGCTGTTAAGGTTTCTTATGCTAAAAGTCGTTTTCATTATCTTCCTCTCTCTCTACCACCCATACGGAGAGTTTACATCTATCAGAAATTTACTCCCGAAGAATACTACAAAAATACAAATATAACATTTATGTCGGATATGTTCGGACTTGACACAAAAGATAATTTACAATAATTTATGATAATTTACGCATAGAGAATGGGAAAGTGAGATTTCTGCCATACAGCTTACTTACACTTTCCAAACTTTCTAAAAAGGTATTTTTCGAATAGAGAAAAGATTTTATACTTGAATGATTTTACTTGAAAAATAAAAAAAAGAATAGAAATGTTACAAAACCTTCTAAAAAGAAATATTATAATGCTTAAATCTTAATTCATGTTATAAGGCAATTATTTTTTTGTTGTATTATTTGCAAGTTTCCAAAATCTCTGTACATTTGTAACGTGTTTTTCATAGTATTAGATTTAAGGTTAACAAAGGTTGGAGTCAGGCGTGACTCCTTTTTTTATGTCTGTACGTTTTGTGTTATTTCTGTTCTATTCGTTCTATCCATATTCCTATATCATTGATTCCGGTTAAGATTTCGTCTTGCATTCCATGAAAGATTTTAATAGTGCGTGTACCGGGGTAATGGACTGTAAAATCCTTTTTATTAAGTGTTTTTTGAAAAAGAGAACCCCAACCTCTTTCTGTCCATCGTTCGTACTTGTCGGTAAGCGTGCATTTTATGGTATCTGTTACTATGACGGAAGAATCTTGCAAGTTATGGCTGACAAATAGTAGAAGGTTTTGGTAAGGATAATCGTTGTGATAGCGTATTTGCACATATAGATGATAAGGTGTCAAGATACTATCTGTAATCTGTACATTTGAAAAAAACGCATTATTTTTACTCCAACCTTTTCTGGGAACATCTTGGACAGAATGATATATGACGTTATTCGTACATGCCGCCGTCATTACTAATGTTACAACGAAAAAACAAATGCTATTTTTTGGTAGATATTTCATTTTTGAGAGTTCTTATTGCCTGAGTTATTGCTGTTTTAAAGGGTGGTTGCTGGTCTGCTGGGAATTTCGATTGTTGCCTGCCTGTGTTTGTTGGCTGACTTCTTGCGGGCGATTCTTTTTCTTCTTCTTATTCCACTGATTGTTCTTATTTCTATCGTTAGAATTGTGTTTGTCGAAACGAGTAAGGCTTTCTTGCTCGAGTAAATCGGTTTGTTTTTTAGGTTGTTCCTGATCGCTTTCTTCCAATAGATTAATGGGTTTAATACCCTTACGGTTCAAACCGATAATTTCAAAAGCACGTTTCCCAGAAATAGTGATTGCATTTGCTAAAAATTTTTTGTCGGTAGAATAGGTTATTTGATTGTTTAGAATATCTGCTTTGAAAAAAAAGAATATAGCATCTTTAGTTTCTAATTCGACTTCACGCAGTGGTAAATGTTTTTGAGCTTCTACATAACAATCTACTTCATAATTGAGGCAGCATTTTAACTTGGCGCATTGTCCTGCCAATTTTTGAGGATTGAGGGAAATATCTTGATAACGGGCTGCACTTGTGGATACCGAGATGAAGTTGGTCATCCACGTAGCACAACACAATTCACGACCACAAGGACCAACACCTCCGATACGTCCGGCTTCTTGACGTGCCCCGATTTGTTTCATCTCTATGCGCGTCTTGAATGTTTCGGCTAATACTTTAATCAACTGACGGAAGTCCACACGTTCGTCCGCAATGTAGTAAAAAATGGCTTTGTTGCCGTCTCCTTGGTATTCCACATCACCTATTTTCATATTCAAATTAAGGTCAACAGCTATCCGTCGAGCTTGAATCATTGTAGAATACTCCTTGGTTTTGGCTTCTTCGTATTTTTCCATGTCCACCGGTTTTGCTTTGCGGTAGATGCGTTTAACCTCTACATCTGTTTTTCCAATTACTTTTCGCATTTGGAGATCGACGAGACTTCCGGTCAGGGTAACCGTTCCTATGTCATGTCCCGGTGTGGATTCTACGGCTACAATATCTCCTTTTTCCAGAGGTATTTTATTGCTGTTCCGGTAATAGCCTTTGCGGGTATTTTTAAATTGAACTTCCACCATATCGCAGCTTTCCGTGTTTTCGGGTATATCTGCCAACCAATCGAATGTGTTTAGTTTCTTGTTTTGTTGAGAATATGCTTTGGCGCATAAGCCCCCGCTTCCTGTATGTAATATATAGTCTTCTTTCATTGTTATGATATTATTGTTTTAATAGTATAATTATTTTTAGTGAAAAATCGAAAAATACCATTTTGGAGTTTACGTTTTGTTCTATATGTAGTTGAGCTTCATCGAGTTCGTGCATTATGCCGGTTATGTTCCGCTCATTGATGAAAGGAGCGAAACGGACGGCAAAGTTTTGTTCTTCCGTTGTCATATAGACCATTTCTTTGTGGTGTAAGTTGTATATGAAGTTTTCTCTAATCATTCGTTGGCAATAATTTAAGAAATTTTTTTGTCGCTCTCGTCCCACTTCTGCCAATTGCTCACTCCATTGTTTTATCTCTTTTATTTTTCGCTGGTAAGACAAACGCATTAAGTTGATGAAAAGATTAAAAAAGAGTTGGTTTTCTTCATTCAAATGTATTGCTTCCAACGCTTTTATAAAATTCCCGTTGGATAGATGAGCAATGGAAAGACTGTCTGCTTCCAGTACCCCGAATTTGTTTTGTAATGTTTCTGCAATGTATTTCTCTTCTATCTTACGAACATTAAAACGCTGAGTACGACTTAAAATTGTAGATAATATCATTTCGGGGGCTTCGGAGATTAAGAGGAATATTGTTTTTTCGGGAGGTTCTTCCAATAGTTTCAATAGTTTGTTGGCACAGACCGGATGCATCTTTTCCGGCAACCAAATAAAGACACTTTTATATCCGTTCTCACTCGATTTTAAACTTAGTTTTTTTATTATCTCATCACTTTCTTTGGCATAGATAATAGCCTGTGAATTGTTTGCCCCTATTTCGTTTAACCAGTGGTTTAGATTGAAATACGGGTTGGCTATTATGAATTTGCGCCATTCGGCTATATAATCGTTACAAACTTCTTTTTTTCTTTTGGCATTCTTTACTATTGGAAAGATAAAGTGTACATCAGGGTGTACTAACTTATTGAATTTTACGCATGAAGGGCATTTACCACATGCGTCGTTTTCTTCCCGGTCGGTACAACTGATATAACGGACATAGGCTAAAGCCAAAGGGAGCTTTCCTGTTCCTTCGGGACCACAAATGAGACGTGCGTGTGGGATACGTCCGTCTTTTATTTCCCCAAGCAACCTTTCCTTAGCCGACTCTTGTCCTATTATATCTTTAAAAAACATGTTTAAACTTTTATTTAGTATATTCTTTTCGCCACTTCCTTAATACTATCCGTTGCTGCAATAGAATAGAAATGAATACTCGGTACCTTATGGGCAATCAATTCTTTGCATTGCACCGTGCACCATTCGATACCTACCCGGCAGGCTTCATTGTCGTTTTTGCATTTCCGTATTTCATGTGATAATTCTTCGGGCAAATCAACTTTGAATGTTTTGGGTATCATGGTCAATTGCGAAAGACTTTTAAAAGGTTTGATACCCGGTATAATGGGAATATTAATGCCTGCCTGCCGTGCTTTTTCCACAAAGCCGAAAAACTTCCTGTTGTCGTAGAAAAGTTGCGTAACGGCATATTCTGCTCCCGCTTCTACTTTTTTCTTTAACCAATAAATGTCAGTATCTATATTGGGCGATTCTTCGTGCTTTTCGGGATAACAAGCCACACCGTAAGAAAAAGGAACGGTCATTTCCCGGGCTTTCGAGTTGTCGATAAAGATTCCTTTATTGAAATTGTTTATTTGCTCTTGCAATTCGATAGCATGTGTATAACCGTTTTCTTCGGGCGTAAAAACAGATTCGTGTTTGGCTTTGTCTCCACGTAATACCAATAAATCCGTGATGCCGAGAAATTGCAAATCAATTAACACATATTCCGTCTCTTCTTTTGTAAAGCCACTGCATAAGATATGGGGTACAGCGGTAATATTGTATTTGTTTTGAATGGCGGCGGCTACGGCTACCGTTCCGGGGCGGCGACGGAGTCTGTTTCGTTGAAACAAACCGTTTCCTAAATCGGTATATACATATTCGCTGCGGTGAGTGGTAATATTGATGTATTTAGGGTCAAATTCCTTCAGAACATCTATTGTATGGTATAGTTTTCCGATGCCATTTCCTTTTAGCGGAGGAAGGATTTCAAAGGAAAAAGCTGTTTGTCTGTTATTATATATTAGGTCTGTTACTTTCATCTTTTGGTGGTGATGTAAAAAGTATGCTTCTTTAATATTTTGGTAATCAGGTTATAAGTGATTGTTTTTGCATATGAACATCACAATAACCTTTCATTGCCCCGATTGCCAAAGCACAAAAATAAAGAAAAACGGTAAAAAGCCTACGGTAAACAAAACTATCTTTGTAAAAATTGTTTTCGCCCATTTATCGGCGATCATGCTTTAACCTATAAAGACTGTCATTTGAGGATTGGTTAAACGCATCTTATCAGAAGGGCTTTTAGGAAAACTTGCTGTTTCTCTAAAAAGTTGTTCAATCACTTGAAAGCTTTTAAGTTAGCTTTCTTTTATATCAATTACGGATACGTATGAACAAACAGCATATTTTCTGCATCACCTTCCAAAAGAATAGTTCAAACACAGAAACTCAGAGAGGCACAGAGTTTTTAATCAAATATTAAGTTTTTCTGTGTCTTTATGCCTCTGTGTTATGATTCAAAGTAGCTTTTCCATGCGATGAACGAGTTCATTTCCAAGAGTTGCCTTTTCTTCAATATGTTTTAATATAGTGGTTACAAAGGGATTGCTTTCAAAGTCACCACGAACTTGTTCAAAGTCTTGTTTCATATCGTGGCGCGAGCCGTCAACCCCAAATCCGGTCATGGAAGAAAGAGAAAATTCTTTTCGTGCATCTTCATATATCATACGGTCTAAATCAACAACGGCTTCTTTCCAAGTCTTTACAATAATCGTGATTTCTCCGGCAGTAATGGTTTCGGGGTCTATTCCGTAAAACTCTTTTATTTTGCGGTATGCCCAAGTCCATTCATAGACATAGTAATTCTTGTGCATTTCTTCAAAAGCATCGTTGATGCATCTCAGCCGATTGATTTCTCCGCTTTCTATTCCGCACAGTAGTTTGTCTATCTCACTCTTTGGAGCTATTAATCCGGAAATATCCACCCATTCTCCTATACCTATTTCCGTATCGGGTTTCAGACGTTCACGGATTTCTTCATTGCTTTGGAAATCAATGTTTTCTAAACGTTTGATGATGGAGTTGCCCAAGAACTTGTGAATAGCAGTTTCGTACAATTTAATTCCCCGATTGAGCGAGGAATTATTTATTTTGGCGCTCTGGTAGGAATATATTTCGGATGTTTCGCCTGATGCTCTTCTTAAATCTTTCAAAATAGAACGTCCTTTAAACATCTTCTGGATAGTATATGGACTCAACAGATTGTAATTGATGTAATCTTGTTTATTAGGGTCTTTCCGATTGTCGCGTTTCGGCCATTTTTGTGCATCGCGAATAGTTCCTACGCTACGCAGGTTTACGCCGGGTACTAAATAGGTGGTGTTTCTCTGTTCTATCAAATAGGAAAAAGGAAGATTGGATGTATCCGCATGGTTTACATGTCGCCCCATTACCAATGAGAATGCCCCGACACGCGCAGGCCAAAGGATATAAGAGTCGGATGTGGTTTTTGCTCCTCTTTCCATCGTTCCTTGATGAATAGGACCAAGTTTATACATGTGATTGCTCTGGTTAGAGCCTGAACCGGCATTCATAAAGGAAAACATTCCGGCAATAAGCAGTGTAGATTTATGATGAGTAACCGTGAAAGGTCCTGCAAAAATTGCACAAGCTTCGCCGTTTTCTCCATGACAATTACTAAAGAACAACGAATCGGTGGCAGAATAGTTATGTCCCAACTGACAAGCCTGTCCCACAAAGCAACGCGTAAGTATCGTTCCATCATCTACATGAGAATCGGAACAGATGATGAAATCCTCGCACATTACCCCGTGGCCGATATGCACAGGTGCAAATTCGTTGCTGTTGATACTCCCGTTGTTAAGACGACAAGTTCCTTCGATATAACAATAATCTCCTATCCGGACATTCTTTATGGAACCTGTATTGATAATCGTTACATGATTGCCGATTTGCCCTGTTGCAGAGGCATGTTTATTGGAGTAATAATCGGTAATCTGTTTCATGCGGTTGATGAGTTCGGGACGATGACGGTACATGGCTAAGATATAGGCTTGGTGTGCCGACAGTTTGTCGCTGATATAGACTTCGCGACCACCTGTTTCATTCAGCACGGCAACCGACACTCCGTTACCAAACGTTGTCAGTCCGTCTGTCAATATAATATCTACATTTTCAATATATGTATTATCACCTATTTCATAGTTGGCTATGTAGTTTTGAATATTCCTGATGTAACAATCGTTGCCTAAAGTAACGTTATGCAACGTAGCACGATACAATCCCGAATGTTTATTTATTCCCCCCGGCAGGGTAAACTCCGATTGAAAGACCCCTAATCTTACAATACCCGAAAAGCAGGTCTCCGTGATGTATTCGGGTGTGAAATCTTCGACTACCATTACCTTGTTCCAATCATCAGCCGAACATGATTGATTCTTTAATTGGAGTATTTCGTCTTTAGTCAGTTTACGATAATCAGTCATAAGAACATTGTTTCATACCCACAAAGTAAAATAAAAAAATCGAAGGTGATGTAGAAAGTATGCTGTTTGTTCATACGTATCCGTAATTGATATAAAAGAAAGCTAACTTAAAAGCTTTCAAGTGATTGAACAACTTTTTAGAGAAACAGCAAGTTTCCCTAAAAGCCCTTCTGATTATAACAAGAGCTTGTTTAAATTTAATTAAAAGGAATCCTTCGGATACGGATAGAAATAAAAAGAGGCTTGGTCAAAGCCCCTAATGGAATGATAACTTGAAATATTGCATAAAGATACAGAGATATGAAGTCCTTGTGTTTAATATTATTTACGGCTTGCTGTCCTCTCTTTCGATATAAGCCAATACATCTCCTTTTTCCACCTTTCCTCCCTGTTTGGTACAAACTTCGATAATACGCCCTGTGAAGTTGGCTTTTATTTCTTCGTGTGTTCCCCATGGAGCGGTGATATAGCAGAATCTATCTTCTGCCGTATATTTCCGCCCTACGGCAGGAGTCTGAGAAGGGGATACCACATCAATTTCCCAAATAACTTGTCCTTTTACAGGGGCAGTGATAGGTTCGGCTTTGGCGCGTTTGTATTTCTTTAATTCTTCTTCCGAAAACCCTTGACTGCTCATAGCCGCATCTTTGGCGCGTTGCAATTCGTCTTCAAAGCGTTTCTTGGCAATACCCGATTTGTAATCTCTGTATTGGCGATCGTGCATGGCTAATTCGAAAAGTTCTTCGTCGTCCGTTCCGAAGTCCCAACCGTTGTCCGCCATTTCCTTGCGATATTTATCCAGTTCGTCCGGATAGTTTTTTTGCGGGTCTTCATCTGTAAACTCAAATCCTTTGGCTTTTGCCAATTCTATTATTTCAGGAGCTAAAGTTCCGGGCAGTTTACCGCTCTTTCCCAAAATCATATCCCATGTATGACTATCTATCATCGTCCATCGTTCTTCGCCTTTTACCAACGACATTACATTCATCAGGGCTATATTCTTCACGTATTGACTAAACGGAGTAACCAAAGGAGGATAACCCAATTTAGGCCATGCGTATTCTACTTCGTCAAAAAGCATCAGCAGCAGGTCATCAAGGCTTAATGCCGGACGATTATTGGCTTTCAGTATCATGTTGATACCCGAATGTACCCCTTTGAGGTCTGACATCATTGAACCCATCATACCACCGGGCAATCCGGAGGTTAACAGAAGGGAAGACATATGTTTGTTGGTCGGGTCAATAAAATATCCTAAGAAGTCGTCGATAAACTCTTGTGTCATGGCACGCACTTTCATGTATGCCTTCATGTTTATTTCGGGAACTTGGAAACCTTTGTCTTGTAACATCGCTTGTACGGAAATGATGTCCGGATGTACCTTTCCCCATGAAAGAGGTTCCATAGCCACATCAATAATATCCGCACCGTTTTCACAAACTTCCAAAATAGAGGCAGGAGATAATCCGGGACCGGAATGTCCGTGATATTGAACAATAATGCCGGGATGTTTTTCCTTGATAGCTTTTGTCAAACGTCCCAATAACCCCGGGCGACCGATACCCGCCATGTCTTTCAAACAGATTTCCACTGCTCCCGCTTCAATCAATTGGTCGGCAATTTTTGCATAATATTCTGCCGTATGTATCGGTGAGTGGGTAATGCAAAGCGTTGCTTGAGGAATCATCCCTCCTTCGATGGCATACTGAATAGAAGGAATAATGTTGCGTACATCGTTCAGTCCGCAGAAGATTCTGGTGATATCCACACCCTGAGCGTGTTTGACCTTGTACATTAAACGTCGCACATCGGTGGGGACAGGGTACATGCGCAATGCGTTCAGACCGCGGTCGAGCATGTGCGTCTGTATTCCGGCTTCGTTAAAAGGTTTTGTAAATGCTCGTACAGCTATATTGGGATTCTCTCCGTACATAAGGTTGACTTGCTCGAAAGCTCCTCCGTTGGTTTCGATACGGGCGAAACATCCCATTTCAATGATTAGCGGAGCGATTCGTTCCAATTGATCTTTTCGAGGTTGGTATTTTCCTGAGGATTGCCACATGTCCCGATAGACAAGGCTGAATTTTATTTCTTTTTTCATTACTGTTACTGGCAAATACGATGCGTTAGGTTACAAAAAATGATGTGTAAAAGTACAAAATAATTTAATAGTATGGTGATAAAAAAGGTATAATTTAAGTTTAAATAACCCGTAGTGCATTTAGATAAACTCAAAGAACTTTCAACTCTCCACTTTACTCTTAATCACCTTTCTTCTCCATAGTTACGTCCTTTCTATGGGGTATCTACGACCTATCTACGACCTAACTACGACTTATCTACGACCTAATAACGTTTTATAGACGCAAATACCCCATAGTTATCAGCTTGTTACCTGTTTAAAACTACCCATGATGTCGTACAACACCTCTCTATCTTTCAGAAAATCAGGAGAATAAGTGTTTAAAGAATTTAGTAAACAACTGAATAGAAGTAACTTACTAATTCCGAATATTTTCCTCCTCGGCTTTTACTCTAAAAGCACTACGGGTTTTAAATAATATGAATTTTATATCGTTTCGATAATCTCTTTTTCCACATACCACAAATAACCGGATATGTTTTCACACCCCATTTGGTCGAGTAAAGTTATGTATTCTTTCACTTGTATGCCGTGTTGTTCTTTCTTTTGTTCTCCGAACTTGAAATCCAAAACGATTACTTTATTGTCTTTCTTCATTACACGGTCGGGGCGACGAGTGTGAAGTTTGTTTTCCGTTTTATATATGATGTCGCATTCGTTGAACAGTTGCCATTCGCCCGAATACCATTCTTGAACTTGGGGTAGAGAGAATGCTTTTCTGACGGTGGTGCGGATGTCTTTTTCCATTCCCCTTGTTCCGATAATTCCTTCGGATATTAAGCGTTCAACAGCCGGCTCGATGTCTTCTTTTGTCTTAATGGCGGAGAATAGTGTGTGGAGTAAAAGTCCTCTGTTGATGAAACGGTTGTCTGTTTCTTCTTCATTGTTGTTTTGTATAAAGCGGGTAGAGTCGTTTGATTGCCGGAAGGCGATGCTTTGATACTGTGCAATGTTTATGCTTACGGATTTCCTTACAGGTTTTTGAAGCAGTATGTTCGTAGCGGATGCAGGTGTGGTATCTGTTGCGGAGGGTAAGAATATTCCCGTTTCATAGAGTTGGTCTTCGTCCCACGTGAGTGGCTCTTGGTCTGCAGTCATGCGTGAAAGGGATTGCATAAGCAGTTCGGATATGGTTTTTGCCTGTCCTTTCTTTTTGCTCCATAGTATCAAATTCTTCTCGGCACGGGTGAAAGCCACATAAAGTAAATTTAGATTGTCCACCCACAGTTGCAACCGTTCGTTCAAATAGTCTGTTCTATAAGTTGATTCTGCCATGCGTGTTGAGTAGTTGACAGGAACAATATCTATTTTATCGAAAGGGGATTCTTGGGCTGAACACCATATCAGATGGTTATTGGTTTCATTTTCCAACTTCCAGTCGCAAAAAGGAAGTAGAACGGTATGAAATTCCAGCCCTTTGGATTTATGGATAGAGAGTATCCGTATTCCTTCAAATTCTCCACCGGAAATTGTTTTACCACAAAGCTCTTCGTCCCAGAAACAGACGAACTTGTCCGAGTCGGAAGAGTTGTCTTGCGTATATTCTATTACTGCATCGAAAAAGGCAAAAAGGTAAGCATCTTGACCTTCCATGCGGTTTATCTCGAAGATGCGGAAAAGTTCCTGCAACAGTTCATACAATGGCATAAAGCGCAAGGTATTTGCTTTGGCGGTAAACTCTTCGGGGAGCAATTCGCTTAAAGAGGAAAGGAGCAGGGTGTTTATATCCTCATCCTGCTTTAGCACCTCATTCCGGTAAGCGATGGCAAGTTGTGCCCGCACAATGTCATTATCGGGCGAAGATAGCCAGCGCAAAGCATCTATCATCATACAAACGGCAATGGAAGCATCTAAGCGGAAAGCATCGTCCGAAATTATTTTATAGTGTAGTTCCTTGTCGAGATAATCGGCAATAAGGGGAATGTTTTTATTTTTGCGTACCAACACGGCTATGTCATTCGGTCGAACACCGGCTTCAACTAAATGTTTCACCTCTTTTCCCAAAGCAATAAGCGTCTGTTCCGTATAATCATGTTCTTCATCCTTTTCAAGGAACGATACTTTGACGTATCCCTGTTCTTTCGCGCGGGGAGATTCTTGCTCTACGTCGCTGTATGCTTTTTGCAGAGGTTCGCACGGCTCATTCAGTTGTGAGAGATGCAATTCGTTTAAATATTCTATTGCCGAGGTAAAGAGTTTATTGTTAAAACGGATAATATTTGTTTCGCTTCGCCGATTGGTCTTTAACGTTTTTACTCGAACAGGAAAATTGTTGATATGATTGTCCAGTTCATTTAATATTCTCCAATCGCCGTTTCGCCAGCGGTAAACGGATTGTTTTACGTCGCCTACGATAAGACTGTTGCCTCCTTGCGACAGGCTTTCGAGTAGCAACAGTTTGAAATTGTTCCACTGCATCCGGCTTGTATCCTGAAATTCGTCTATCATTACGTTGCGAATGGAAGTTCCTATTTTCTCAAATACGAAAGACGGGTCTCCTTCTTTTAGCAGGCTATGTAGCAAAGCGTTGGTATCCGACAGAAAGAAACGATTTTCTTTTTTATTCAGTTGGCGCACTTCTTCGTCTATGTTGGCGAGTAATTGCAAGCGATTGAGGTATTGCAGGGAGAGCCGGCAGCTATTGACTATCCGGTTATTTTTTACCCGCATACCTTCCGCTTTTTGCAGCAATGGTATTAATATTAATGTGGCGAGCGAACATATTTCTTCATATCTCGGCGAAGTTTTAGCAGCCCAATTCCCTTCATCTTCCAAACATTGCTCCACTGTTTTATTGCGAATATCGTCATCTAAAATGCCGTCATTCAGTTTGCGAAAATAGCTGCTTATGCCTTTTTCCTTGTTCTTTAAATCAGAGGTTGCAAGCGAGTAGTTTTCCAATTCCCCGTCAAATTGAACGGAAAACCCTTTCATTTGTTCAAGAGCTTTATTCATCAATGCGTTGAGTTCCTGTCGGTAATCTTTTATTGTATTCGGATTTTTGAGCTGTCGTCTCAAACCTTCTCCTTTCTCCATGTATTCTTCGTTAAAGATATTCATACCAAACTTTTTTATTTCGTTTGATACATTCCAACGCTTGTCTTCCGCAATTTTTTCGTTGATATAGTCTAAGAGCCACGACAGGGTAGGGGAGTTGGGTTCAAGTTTCTCAATCATGGCATCTACTGCATCGCTCAGTACTTCGGCATTGTTAAGGATAATGTTCAGATTGGGGCTTAACTCCAGTTCGCGAGTGAGGTTACGGAGTATGGATTGGAAGAAGGTATCAATCGTTTCTACCCTAAAGGAGCTATAATCGTTTATGATGTACTTCAATGCCTGTCCGGCAGCTTGGGATATTTCTTCTTTGGACTTGTTGACGTCCTCGCTTATGCGGTTTAGATAGGGCGTGGAGTCTTTGTCGTTTGTCCATATTCCGTAGAGTTGGCTCAGGATGCGTTCTTTCATCTCTGCCGTTGCTTTGTTGGTAAAGGTTACGGCAAGTATTTGCCTGTATGCGTGAGGATTACAGATAAGGTGTTTGATGTATTCTACCGTTAGGGTGAATGTTTTGCCGGATCCGGCGGAAGCTTTGTAAATTAAGAGTTCCATGATGTTGGAAGTTATTGGACAAAGATAGTACAAGAACTATTCATCATGACATAAAACCTGAATACTTACTTAACCGAAGATACTTTGGTGCCCTTTCCTCTCATATCTTTTAAATCGGTGTCCACACATTGTATGGTTGAGCATGAACAATATCCAAGTCCATATCCAATCCGTTTGTCAGTACTATGCTTCGATTCTTGCATTTTTAATGCGCGAATATGAAAATTTAATTAGTAAATGCGAAAAATAACTATCTTTGAAAATAAATATCCAAATTAGGCAAGAGACGTGGCTAAACTTTCTTTCTACTTTTGTGTAAGGTGTTTATAAAACCAACCACATATTTCTAAATGGCAGTTAAATTTATCTGTCATGGCTAATAGACCACAACCTATACAATAGATGTGCAAGGCATCGGTATGCAACCGTACAAGTCCTTGCTTTAAGTTGAAACCAATTTTTAAATTATATAGTAAAATGAAAAAAGTAATCATGTATTTTGCGCTATTGGTTTTAACACTTAGTGCTTGCGAAAAGGTTCCGGACTACAACACTCCGGATGAAGAGTTAAAGTCTGGTATAGACTTACTACAATCACAGATAAAGGAGTTTAATAAGGCTTTGAACAGATCTGAAATAAACGATTCATTATTGCGGGCTGAGGTTAAACGACTCGAAGCAAGGATGACGGAAAAAGATGCACAAATAAGCATCTTGAAAAATGACATAAATAGTATAGAACCACAAGATACACTTAGGGTTTATGCTGTTGAAAGAAGGTTAAGGGACTTAGTTGCGGACTTAGTTGTCATACGTGCGGAAGCCGATAATTTAAGACTTAGCGTATCTGAAAACGCAAATTTATTGGCATTATTTCCACCTATAAGTGATTTAGCTATACTGATAGGCGCAAAAACAGCCCTTGAGCAAACGACATTTAAGGATTTTGCCGGTATGGTAAATGAATACGTAAAGATGAAAAGTGCCCTTGAGTATATTATGACAAAAATTGACAACCTTGATGAGAGTGCTGATATATATAAATACATAGACCAAGTTGAAGAGAATTTATTAAAGTCTACAATGACAATTAAAAACGGGAGTCTAACAGAAGGGTCATTAGCTATACTAAAGGGTGAACTTACTGAAATGAATTATGCAACAAAGGAATATGTTGACGCAGCTATAAAATATGCTATTGAGCATAGAGAGCCAGATGAACCAAAAATTCAAAATGAAATAACATCCATTGAGATAATTAATGCGCCAAAAAACAAAATAGCTGATGGTATAACTATTAGGTTTTTCGAGAAAACGAACAGGGCATATCTCAATAAAGAGGTTGATGAGATCTTTGACTCTTCATGCTCAAATCCTTTAGATTTATCAGAAGAAAGAATTCGCTATACGGGGGAATATGATATTTATGTAAAAATAAACCCATCAGACATTGACATTCGTGATTATAATGTTAGCTTAATTAACAGTAAAGGTGAAAAGATACCAAATTTATTCTTATCTCATTCCAAACATAATGATTTAATAACAAGGGCTAATCCTAATATCTATAAAATAACCTTATCGCTTAATCCATCTAACTATCCTTATGAAAGTCATGCAGATGCATTTAATGCAATGACCAATAATGTTTTATACTGTTTGGCGTTCGAGAAAAATGGTCAACAAAAGGAAAGTCCGTTATGTATAACATTCACGGATCATGGATGTTGGCATAACATAAGTTTAAAAGATTATATGCCAAGAATGAACTATGAATCGGAAATAACGTTCGATGTCAAAATTGGAAGAAATAATGCACCTGTTAACGATATCACAAACGTTGAGAATAAAGCTAGTGGCGCATGGAAAAGAATGGATTATATAACAAATGAATCATTCATACATAGTGGAAATAGTGATTATATTTCTATTGATGCAGCTGAAGAATCAAGGAGAAAAAGTTATATAAATAGCTATGTGGGGAGTGGAGAAGTTTTAGAAATAAATGCAACAAAGAAGATGCTTGATACGTATAAATATTATGTTAAGGTAGAAATAATTGATTCAGAATATACAGAAAATGAAAAATGGCATGTTATTAACTATCTTAAAGGCATTAATAAAATTTTTGTTGTAAAAGATAGTAATGAAGCTACAACGATAATTTTTCCTGTAGACAAATTATTATCACCAATAAGAAGAAATGATCATTTTTTAATTACTTTATATTTTATAAATTATGATGGAACATATGTTGATCCAGATGGTAAATCATTTCAAATATTTGTAGGATGAAAAACAATTCATGACAGACGATGTTTCAGAGTGCATAGAGAAAAACAAGAGTATCAGGATATGGGTACTGTCATGTGCAGGTAAATCTATATTTATTGGCTTTCCGGCGGAAATAGTTTCTGTTGAGAAATACAATATAGTTTCAGCATACTTGAGATACGATAATTCGAACGTGGCTTTTTAGTGAACTTGCGTTCGCTAAATATGTTTTCAATTAGTGTCAATATAAACACTAAAATGCCTTTGCCGGTTAATCCGGCAAAGGCATTACTGTTCCACGCACTTACTAGTATCTCGTGTTAGCCGGGGAGGAGAAAAATTTAGTATTTTTAAGAAGGGGAAAAGAAATTAATAATATATATTTGTTGAATAAAAGTATTGTTTTTTAGTTATATCCCATAAAAAGTATTATTATGAATCAGCAAAGTCCTAAAATCGCTTTTTATACCAAACGTTCTTTTTCGGAAAAAATCAGTGCAACTTTCGATTTTCTTAAAGAAAACTGGAAGGTCATACTGAAATATACAACTTTTCTAATACTCCCTGTGTCTATACTGCAAGCCTTAATATTAAATAAGGTAGTAGAAGTAGCGTTTAAAGTACAACTCATGCAAAAAGCAGGGGAAGATTCTTGGGAAATGCTCAAAGGAACGTTATTTAAAGCGGATGCTATTGCAAGTTATGGATTAATATTGCTTTGTACCGTAGTAGGTTCTATATTGCTTACATCATTGCTTTATGCTCTAATGCAAGTATATAATGAACACGAAGAAGGTCTAAAAGGAATTACTTTCTCCGATTTTAAAAATAGAATAATTAAAAACGCCAAACGTTTCCTGTATCTAATTCCTTTTTTTCTCGGTATAATGATTGTCGCTTATGCAATACTCTTCTGTCTGATTCTTATAACGCCGGTTACATTGTTTTTAACCATTCCGCTTTTATTGGTGTGTGCCGTTCCTTTAGCACTGTTCACTCCTATTTATATATTTGAAGATATTAGCATTATGCGGGCGTTTATCAAAAGCTTCCGTTTAGGTTTTGCCACTTGGGGAGGGATATTTGCCATTGGTCTTCTTTTTGGAGTTATAGTGTATATATTATCTGTGATAGCCTCTGTGCCTTGGTACGTTGCTTTTATGGTAAAACAGGTATTTATTTTCAGTGATGTGCAAAGTGGAATAACAGTATCAGTCGGATATGGTGTCATACTTTACATATTTGCCGTAATACAAACGTTCGGTTCATATCTTGCCGAAATCTTTATTGAGACTGGACTTGCCTATCAATATTCCCATGCCCGTGAGAAGATAGATCACATTTCTTCAAAAGAAAATACAGACAACTTTGAACAGCAATCTTAGTTCGCAGAATGAACGATATTTACAGGTATGGATACTCCCGTGCTTTACCGTGACTTTTCCGAATTTTTAAAACAACATTTTAAGCAGAAAGTCCAGAAAATATCTTTAAACGCCGGTTTTACTTGTCCTAATCGTGATGGTACGAAGGGGTGGGGAGGATGCACCTATTGCAATAACCAAACGTTTAATCCGGAATATTGTAAAGGAGAGAAGTCCATAACTCAACAATTGGAGGAGGGGAAGTCGTTTTTTTCCCGTAAGTATCCTGAAATGGAGTATTTGGCATATTTCCAAGCATATACCAATACGTATTCGGGGCTTGATACGTTGAAGCGTAAGTACGAAGAGGCTTTGAGCATGGAAGGGATTGTAGGTCTGGTGATAGGTACACGCCCTGATTGTATGCCCGATGCTTTACTCCGGTATTTGGAGGAATTGAACAAAAGCACGTTTTTATTGGTTGAATATGGTATTGAAACGACTGACGACGAAACGTTAAAGCGTATCAACCGGGGACATACGTATTCGGATACGGTGGATGCGGTGGAGAGAACGGCAGGATGCGGCATTCTTACGGGCGGGCATGTCATATTGGGATTACCGGGAGAGAAGCGGATGGATATTGTGAAACAGGCAGGAGTGTTATCTCACCTCCCTCTAAGCACGTTGAAGATTCACCAATTGCAATTGATACGTGGTACATCTATGGCGGAAGAATACGAAAAGAATCCGTCTGCCTTTCAAATAGTTGATGTGGAGGAGTATATTGACTTGGTCATTGATTATGTTGAACATCTTCGTGTGGATATTGTATTAGACCGCTTTGTGTCCCAATCTCCTAAAGAATTGTTGATAGCTCCGGGCTGGGGTTTGAAAAACTATGAGTTTACTGCCCGGGTGCAAGCAAGGATGAAAGAAAGGGGAACATATCAAGGGAAATTTTATCAAGAATGAAGGAGAAAAAGATTATTTTTAGTAACTTTGTAGAAACCTTAATCAATTTACTTAGCTTAATAAACAATTACTAACATGAGACTGATTATCCAACCTGACTATAAGACTGTTTCCCAATGGGCTGCCAATTACGTGGCAGCAAGTATCAACAAGGCGCAACCTACTCCTGAAAAGCCGTTTGTATTGGGTTTGCCTACCGGTTCTTCTCCGTTGGGGACGTATAAGGAATTGATAGAATTGCATGAAAAGGGTATTGTTTCTTTTAAAAATGTGGTAACATTTAATATGGACGAATATGCAGGTTTACCGCAGAAGCATCCTGAAAGTTATTATTCGTTTATGTGGAATAACTTTTTCAATCATGTAGACATTGCGCCCGGTAATGTAAATATCCTTAATGGCAATGCCGACGATCTGGAGGCGGAATGCGTATGCTACGAAAGAAAGATAAAATCTTATGGCGGTATTGATTTGTTTCTGGGTGGTATCGGTCCGGACGGACACATTGCCTTTAACGAACCGGGGTCGTCGCTGGCTTCACGTACCCGGATTAAGACATTGACTACGGATACGATTATTGCTAATTCCCGTTTTTTTAATAATGATGTAAGCCAAGTGCCGAAGACTGCTCTTACAGTAGGCGTTGGAACGATACTTGATGCCAAAGAGGTGCTTATCATAGTGAATGGACACGGCAAGGCTCGCGCTTTGTATCATGCGGTAGAAGACGCGATTAGTCAGATGTGGACAATCAGCGCATTGCAGATGCATGAAAAAGGGATTATTGTGTGCGACGATGCTGCAACGTATGAACTAAAAGTAGGAACTTACCGGTATTTCAAAGATATAGAAGCAGCCAATTTAGACCCTGTAGCGCTGTTGAAGTAACTCTATTTAACTGTTTTTGATATACTAGACAATAATTAACTGTTTATGAATAGTTTAATAGTAAAGAGATTAATAAATAAACCTCTTGATATTGCTAATATCCCGTCAATATTTGATATAGAAGAAATAAAATATCATTCTATTTCTGATGTTAATTGGAGAGAATACCCATACAAGCCTAATGTGAATTTTCGTATTGCTCACGACGGTACTACTATTTATTTGAATTATCAAGTAGATGAATCGGATATCCAAGCCGTTTGCGATAAAGATGGTGGAGAAGTATGGAACGATTCATGCGTAGAATTTTTCTTATCCTTTGACGGCAAGATGTATTACAATATCGAAAGTAATTGTATCGGCAAGATATTGATCGCAACAGGAACAGATAGAAACGATAGAATATCTTTATCCCAAGAATTAATAAGGAAGGTACAGCGTTACTCAAGTCTGGGCTGTTTACCTGTAAAGAATCTTACAGGGAAATGGGAATTATCTTTGCTGATTCCTATTGATATTTTTTACCTAAGTCATATTAATAATCTTGACGGGATACATGCCAAAGGTAATTTTTATAAATGTGGAGATAAATTAAAAGTTCCTCATTTCTTATCATGGAATCCGATTAATAGCGAGGTTCCTAATTTTCATCTATCAAACTTTTTCGGGAAACTTGAATTTGAGAAAAAATTATGAAGCCAACATTAATCCAGTCATTAACCAACAAATAAAGAATGATGAAAGAGAGATTATTACATATAGCAAATCAGTTTCAACTGAAAGGGGAGGTCAAGAACGTACGTCCATTAGGAGAAGGGCTTATTAATGACACTTATTTTATTGAAACATCCGGCAATATGCCAAACTATATATTGCAACGAAAAAATGGGAATATTTTTAAAAATATTCCTGCCATGATGGATAACATTTATAAAGTGACTTCTCATTTGAAGAAAAAGATTGAAATAGCAGAAGGTGACCCTTTAAGAGAAGCTATGACGTTAGTCTTTTCAAAAAATGATACTTTTTGCTATATTGACGAACAGGGAGAATATTGGACGGCTTGCCTTTTTATTGAAGATACTGTTACTCATCAATACGCTTCATCTTTAGAACTAGCCTATCAAGGCGGGAAAGGTATCGGAAAGTTTCAAGCAATGCTTGCAGATATGAATGAGCCTTTAACGGATATCTTACCCGGCTTTCATAATATAAAATACAGGTTTCAGCAATGGGATGAATGTTTACAAAACAATAAAACAAATCGAATTAAAGATCTCTCTATTGAAATAGGATGGATAGAAAAATACCGTGAAGAGATGCTTGATTTTTGGCAAAAAATAGAAGCAGGTATTATTCCTATACGCGTAACACATAATGATACCAAAATCAGCAATATATTATTTGACAAATCAAATGATGTATTATGTGTCATAGATCTCGACACTGTACTGAACAGTACTTGTTTAAATGATTATGGAGATGCTATCCGTTCTTATACCAATGCCGGTTTAGAAGACGACAGAGATATCAATAACGTATATGTAAAAATGGATGTTTTTGAAAGCTATACCAAAGGGTATCTATCCGAAGCTCTGAGTTTTCTGACTCAGGCTGAAATCGACTATCTTGTTTTCTCGGCAAAATATATTTCTTTTGAACAAGTCCTTCGTTTCCTCATGGATTATATTGACGGAGACACTTATTACAAAACGAATTATGATAATCATAATCTGATTCGTACTCATGCCCAATATAAACTACTGCAATCCATAGAGGATAATTACAATCAAATGACAAAAATAGTAACAGGCATAATTTCTAAACAAAAGGAATAATCTTATAAAACTAGATTTAAGAACTCATAATCTTGTTTGCATAATTGAATAAAATGTGCTACCTTTGTCTTGTAAAAACAAGAGATATGAATTTTTCGATAATACATCTTCATCATTCCTTTAACGAGTAAACTCGGTGGGCTTATGATATGTATGTAGGATATAATATTAGGAGGCTTACCTTTATGGCAAGCCTTTTTTATTCTTTTGCCGTTTATTGGTTTCAAAGGGTTATTTAATAAGTTGTTAATTATAAATTGTCTAAATTATAAATTGTTTTTATGTTACTAAGGATTGCAGTACAAGCCAAAGGTCGCCTACATGAAGAAACAATGTCTCTTCTTATGGAGTCAGGTATTAAATTAACTCCGTCTAAACGTACATTATTGATACAGTCGTCGAGCTTCCCCGTCGAGGTGTTGTTTCTTCGTGACGATGACATACCGCAGTCAGTAGCTGCCGGTGTAGCCGATTTGGGTATCGTAGGGGAGAATGAGTTTGTGGAAAAGAAAGAAGATGTGGAGTTGATTAAACGTCTTGGTTTTAGCAAATGCCGTCTGTCGTTGGCTATTCCTCAAGATGTTGATTATACGGGAATGTCTTGGTTTAATGGAAAGAAGATAGCTACTTCTTATCCGGTTATACTTGCCGAATATATGAAAGTGCATGGGGTAAGATCTGAAATTCATGTTATTACGGGTTCGGTGGAAGTAGCTCCGGGCATAGGACTCGCCGATGCGATATTCGATATTGTCAGTTCGGGGTCAACGCTTGTAAGTAATCGGTTGAAAGAAGTTGAGGTAGTAATGAAATCGGAAGCTTTGCTCATCGGTAACAAGAAGATAATTACCAATAAAAAGGATATTTTGAAAGAACTTCTCTTCCGCATAGATGCCGTGAAGACGGCAGAAGACAAGAAATATGTATTGATGAATGCCCCGAAAGAAAAGTTGAAAGAAATTATTGCCGTACTACCGGGTATAAAAAGTCCTACGATAATGCCATTGGCTCAGGAAAACTGGTGTTCCGTTCATACGGTAATTGATGAAAAATGCTTTTGGGAAATTGTCGGGAAGCTTAAAACATTAGGAGCCGAAGGAATTTTGGTACTACCGATAGAGAAGATGATTATATAAAAATATGGAAATAATAAAGTACCCCAATCGGGAGCAATGGCAAGATATACTGAAACGTCCGGTACTCCAAACAGAAAGTCTCTTCGGAACGGTACAAACTATTATTGATTGCGTAAGGGCGAAAGGCGACGAGGCAGTGTTGGAATACGAAGCCAAGTTTGATAGCGTGCAATTTCATTCCTTGTATGTTACTGATGAAGAGTGGGAAGAAGCCGAAAGTAAGATAGATACCAAGTTAAAGGATGCTCTTTTGTTGGCAAAAAAGAACATAGAAACTTTCCATTCCGCCCAACGTTTTGAAGGAAAGAAGATAGAGACAATGAAAGGTGTTGTCTGCTGGCAGAAAGCGGTGGCTATTGAGAAGGTGGGGCTTTACGTGCCCGGAGGTACGGCTCCCTTGTTTTCTACTGTGCTGATGCTTGCCGTTCCGGCAAAGATTGCAGGATGTAGGGAGATTGTACTATGTACTCCTCCTGACAGGAAAGGGAAGATACATCCGGCAATTCTTTATGCAGCCCGGCTTGCGGGAGTAAGCGGGATTTTCAAAGCCGGAGGTGCGCAAGCCATTGCTGCTATGGCTTATGGAACAGAAAGCATACCGAGAGTATATAAGATATTCGGTCCCGGCAATCAGTATGTTACTGCCGCCAAGCAGTTGGTCGGCTTGCGTGATGTGGCTATTGATATGCCTGCCGGTCCGTCGGAAGTAGAGGTTTTGGCAGATGATACGGCTAATCCTGTGTTTGTTGCCGCCGATCTCTTGTCGCAAGCGGAACATGGAGCAGACAGTCAAGCTATGCTTATCACTACTTCGGAAAGACTACTGAAAGAAACAGCAGCAGAGGTGGAACGGCAGTTGTGTGAATTACCCCGTTGTGATATTGCCCGGAAATCGTTGGCAAACAGTAAACTCATTTTGGTAAAAGATATAGGCGAAGCGCTAGAATTAACTAATAAATATGCCCCCGAACATCTTATTATCGAAACGAAAGACTATCAAAAGCTTGCCGGACGAATAACAAATGCTGGCTCTGTATTTCTCGGACATTTTTCGCCAGAAAGTGCAGGAGATTACGCTTCGGGCACGAACCATACGCTTCCTACCAATGGTTATGCCAAAGCATACAGCGGTGTGAGCCTCGACAGTTTTGTCCGGAAGATTACTTTTCAGGAGATAACGCCGGAAGGACTTGCAACTATCGGCTCTGCCATTGAAGTGATGGCGGAGAATGAGAAGTTGGAGGGGCATAGAAATGCAATAAAAGTGAGAATGATATGAAGCCTCTAAAAGAACTTATCCGCCCTAATATTTGGAACTTAAAGCCTTATTCGTCCGCTCGCGACGAATACAAAGGAGCAACAACTTCCGTATTTCTTGATGCCAACGAAAATCCCTACAACGCCCCCAACAACCGTTATCCCGACCCGTTGCAACAAGAATTGAAAGCAGAATTATCTAAAAGAAAAAAGGTCCATACGGAGCAGATATTTTTAGGTAACGGAAGTGATGAAGCTATTGATTTGGTGTTTCGTGCTTTTTGCGAACCGGCGAGTGTGGACAATGTAGTAGCTATTGACCCTACTTATGGCATGTATCAGGTATGCGCAGAGATAAACAATGTGGAATACCGCAAGGTATTGTTGGATGAATCGTTTCAATTCTCTGCCGATAAACTGTTGGCTGCTGCGGACGAACATACCAAACTTATCTTTCTTTGTTCTCCTAATAATCCGACGGGGAATGAGTTGCTTCGTTCTGAGATAATAAAAGTAATTGACGGATTCGAGGGTTTGATTATATTGGATGAAGCCTATAATGATTTCTCGGATGTACCTTCATTTTTGGATAAATTGGAGGAATATCCCAATCTCATAGTCCTTCAAACCTTCTCCAAAGCGTGGGGTTCGGCAGGTATCCGGTTGGGAATGGCGTATGCTTCCCCCGATATTATCAGCATTTTCACTAAAATAAAATATCCTTATAATGTGAATGTGCTAACACAACAACGAGGTATTAGCCTACTTCGTAATAAGTATAACGAAATAGAGCGGTGGATTAAAACCTTAAAAGAAGAAAAGGCGGGTTTGATGGAAGCTTTTGGCGGATTGCCTTATGTAGAAAAAGTCTATCCGTCCGATGCTAATTTCTTTCTTGTTCGCATGAGGGATGCAGTGAAGACATACGATTATTTGGTCAATCGGGGAATTATTGTCCGTAACCGCCATAATGTCTCTCTTTGCAACAACTGTTTGCGTATTACAGTGGGGACAAAAGAAGAAAACAATTGTTTGATTGAGGCGTTAAAAAGCAGTTGCTAAATTCTCTCCTGCAACGCAAGGAAAAAGACTTCCTGCCAGTGTTCATCAGGGATATACGGCAGATAGAATTTTAAAGTTAAATAATATTTGTTAGCTCAAACTAAGAAACATTAATGTTATCTTTGTAATTAAATTCATGCAAACATGATTAAAGCTCTTTTTTTTGATATAGACGGAACGTTAGTAAGTTTTAAAACCCACACCATACCACAATCTACCATTAATGCCATAGAACAAGCTAAAAGGAAAGGTATCAAAGCATTTATCTCCACCGGTCGCCCTAAAGTAATTATCAATAATTTGGGTGATTTGGCGTTCGACGGTTATATTACTATGAACGGGAGTTATTGTTTTGTCGGTGAAGAGGTTGTTTATAAATGCAGAATTCCACAGGAAGATGTACAAACAATGGCTGATATAGTGGAAAGGGACAACATTCCGTGTGTATTTGTCGAAGAAAACAGAATGAACCTTTGTAAGATGAATGAAATGACAGAGGAGTTTCAGCGAGCATTAAAAGTACCCCATTTACCTGTGGTAACGACAAGAGAAGTGATGTCAAAAGAAATCTATCAAATGTCTCCTTTTATCACTGTTGAGCAAGAAAAAGTAATCATGCCTTTGTTGCCTCATTGTTCCGCAGGACGTTGGTTTCCTACATTTGCAGACGTGGTAGCCGCAAACAACGGTAAGGAAAAGGGAATTGACGAAATAAACAGCTATTTTGGTTTCGATTTGGAAGAAACTATGTCGTTTGGCGACGGTGGAAATGATATTGGCATGCTTCGCCATGCTGCCATAGGAGTGGCTATGGGAAATGCCAACGAAACGGTGAAGCAAGCCGCCGATTATGTAACAACTTCGGTGGACGATAATGGTGTTATGAATGCTTTGCAACATTTCAATATAATTTGATATGAAAAAGAAAAACATTAATCTTATAGCTATTTTTGTTTTTGTTACCGGTGTAAGTATTCCTTTTTTGTGTGGGCATACGAAGTTAAATACAAAGTCGTCTATTGCTACCGAGAAAGAGATTTCCTATCGTGTATATTCGATTGATGTGCCGGAGAAGGCGGAATTTGCCGGACAAACGATTGACCTAAGTCGCTACGACCTTCGCGAACGTATGGATAGAGAATTGATGGCATTTACTTATATGCACTCAAGCACCATGTTGATGATTAAGCGCGCCAACCGCTATTTTCCTGTTGTAGAGTCCATTCTAAAAGAAAACGGAGTGCCTGATGATTTTAAATATTTGATGGCGATTGAAAGTAATTTGAATATCGAGGCTTATTCACCGGTTGGAGCTGTCGGATTGTGGCAATTCATGCCAACTACAGGGAAGGAGTATGGTTTGGAAATAAACAAAAATATTGATGAACGCTACAATATAGTGAAAGCGACACGAGCCGCATGCAAATATTTCAAAGATTCATATACCAAATATGGCGATTGGCTGGCAGTGGCTGCTGCTTATAACGGCGGACAAGCTCGTATTACAGCCGAATTGCAACGACAAAAAGCAAATACTGCCGTTGATCTCCGATTGGTGGAAGAAACATCACGCTATATATTCCGCCTTATGGCAGTAAAGTTGGTTTTCAGCGATCCGAAGAGTTTCGGGTTCTTAATAAAGAAAGAGCATCTCTATCCTCCCATTTCCTACGAAGAAGTGAAAGTTAACGAAAGTATTGCCGACTTGGCAGACTTCGCCAAAATAAAAAGCATAACTTATGCACAATTGAAAGATGCTAATCCATGGTTACGTGATTTCTCTTTGGAGAATAAATCCCAAAGAACTTATATTCTGAATATCCCAACTCTCCAAAGTATAAATTACAACCCTAAGAAAACAATACCGCACGATAAAAGATGGGTGATTGATTGAAAATAGTTCGGCTATTCCAACATTTCTTTTCTATACTTTATATTCCTTGGGTGGTGTTCGATAATCTCCGCACGGAGTCTGTTTGTATCAATATGGGTGTATATCTCTGTGGTGGTGATAGATTCGTGCCCCAACATGCATTGTACCGCACGCAGATTTGCTCCCCCCTCTAACAAGTGAGTTGCAAAAGAATGGCGAAAGGTATGAGGGCTGATGCTTTTGGTTATTCCGGCAGCTTTCATCAAATCTTTTATGATGTAGAAAATCATTATTCTTGTCAGACAGTTACCTCTTCTATTAAGAAAAACATAATCTTCACAACCTTTTTCTATTTTCAATAGGTTTCTGTCCATAAAATAAAGGGTAATTTCCTTGATGGCTTTGGACGATATGGGTACTAAGCGTTGTTTACTTCCTTTTCCTTCTACCTTTATAAATTCCTCGTCAAAATAAAGGTTTGACAGTTTTAGATTAACCAATTCCGATACACGCAGACCGCAACTATATAGTGTTTCCAAAATAGCCCTGTTTCTTTGTCCCTCGCTCTTGGAAAGGTCAATGCAGGAAATAAGCAAGTCCACTTCTTCAACAGTCAAAACATCGGGCAACTTGAAACCTATTTTCGGACCTTCCAACAACTCGGTTGGGTCTGCTTCCAGATAATCACTCATAATAAGAAAACGAAAAAATGACTTTATTCCCGAAATAATACGAGCTTGTGATCGGGCATGGATACCAATATCATGAAGTCCGGCGGAAAAATGTTGCAAGTCTGCCAAGGTTACGTCGAATATGCCTATGCCCTCTATCAGAAGATAACTTAAGAGTTTATCCAAATCGGTCATATATGCTTCAAACGTATTCTTTGATAATGATTTTTCCAGCATCAAGTATTGCTGATACTTTTTTATTACCGTTTCGTTTTCCTCTTTCTTCTTGTTCGATTTTTCTTCCGGTATCATTTCATTTCTTTTTTTCTACCTTTGCTTTCCTAAAAGGTAAAATAGTTGTTCGTGGAAACAAAAGTATTAAATTCATTAAGATTACGTTATGCGAATACAAATTATTAACGGTCCCAATCTCAATCTTCTGGGTAAGCGTGAACCTTCCGTATATGGGACTACTTCTTTTGAAGATTATCTAAATAAGCTTCGAATAAGATATCCCGATGTTGAACTTGCCTATTTTCAATCGAACATTGAAGGCGAATTGATAAATTGCATACATACCGTTGGTTTTGAAGTAGATGCTGTTATCATAAATGCAGGTGCTTATACCCATACTTCGATAGCGTTGCACGATGCAATACGTTCCATAACTGCCCCCGTTATAGAAGTTCACATTTCAAATGTACACAATCGGGAGTCGTTTCGCCATCAATCAATGATAGCCGCTGCTTGCAAAGGGGTGATTTGCGGGTTTGGTATGGATTCATACCGATTGGCTGTGGAGGCGGTATTGGGCTTTTAAAGGTATGAAATTGTAATATAAAATTATGGTAAGTTGCAAATCTTCCAATGATAAATGAACAAGATTACATTCTGCAACATATTGACCCGGAAGATGATTATTTGAAAGCCCTTTATCGGGATACGCATGTGAAATTGCTTCGTCCCCGCATGGCTTCAGGGCATCTGCAAGGACGGATATTGAAGATGTTTGTGGAAATGATTCGTCCCCAACAAGTATTGGAGATAGGTACATATACGGGCTACTCGGCTCTTTGTTTGGCGGAAGGTTTGCCAAAGAACGGGATGCTTCATACCATTGAGATTAATGACGAACAGGAAGATTTCACTCGCCCGTGGTTGGAGAACTCACGATATGCCGACAGGATAAAATTTTACATTGGCGATGCCTTGGAATTAGTTCCAAGGCTGGGGATTCTTTTTGATTTGGTATTTATTGACGGCGATAAGCGTAAATATACAGAATATTATGAAATAGCGTTTTCTCTACTTTCGCCCGAAGGATATATCATTGCTGATAATACTTTGTGGGACGGGCATGTATTAACTGAGACTCCTCCTGCGGACAAACAGACAACCGGTATAAAAAGCTTTAATGATTACATAGCCGACGACAATCGAGTAGAGAAGGTGATACTTCCTTTAAGAGACGGATTAACAATCATAAAAAAGAAGAAAAACAACGCTTTGTACGGATAAAATTTCGTTATTGAAGAAGAAATTGCTTACTTTTGTAAGCTGTTTCTAAGAAAATTAGAATGAAAATCGGTATATAAAATTCAACTATAATCATTATGAAAATTACACACATTGAGCATTTGGGCATTGCTGTGAAAAGTATTGAAGAGGCTCTTCCTTATTACGAAAACATATTGGGCTTAAAATGTTACAACATTGAGACCGTAGAAGATCAGAAAGTAAAAACCGCTTTCTTGAAAGTGGGCGATACGAAAATCGAATTGCTTGAACCTACGAGTCCCGAAAGTACCATTGCCAAGTTTATTGAAAATAAGGGTGCAGGTATTCATCACATAGCTTTTGCTGTCGGTGATGGTGTAGCCAATGCTTTAGTGGAAGCCGAAAGTAAAGATATCCGTTTGATAGATAAAGCTCCCCGTAAAGGTGCTGAGGGTCTCAATATTGCATTCCTTCATCCGAAATCAACGCAAGGGGTGTTGACGGAACTCTGTGAGAAGTGATTTACTTAATTTAAAATTTATAATTAATCTATAAAATGAGTAATCAACTTGAAAAGATAAAAGAGCTTATCGAACTTCGTGCACAAGCTCGTATTGGTGGTGGTGAAAAAGCCATTGAGAAACAACACGAAAAAGGTAAATACACTGCTCGTGAACGTATAGTCAAGCTGTTGGATAAAGGTAGTTTTGAAGAAATGGATATGTTTGTGGAACACAGATGTACCAACTTCGGGCAAGATAAAAAACATTATTTGGGTGATGGTGTAGTAACAGGATGCGGGACTATTGACGGTCGTTTGGTATATGTTTTTGCTCAAGACTTTACCGTATTTGGCGGGTCTTTGTCGGAAACTATGGCGCAAAAGATATGTAAGGTAATGGATATGGCTATGAAAATGGGTACGCCCGTGATTGGTATTAATGACTCGGGTGGTGCACGTATTCAGGAAGGTATCAATGCTTTAGCAGGCTTTTCAGAAATATTTCAACGAAATATTATGGCATCAGGGGTTATTCCTCAGATTTCCGGTATTTTCGGTCCTTGTGCCGGTGGCGCTGTTTATTCTCCGGCATTAACAGACTTTACATTGATGACGGAAGGCACTTCTTATATGTTCCTTACCGGTCCAAAAGTAGTAAAGACCGTTACGGGAGAAGATGTATCACAAGAAGATTTGGGTGGTGCAAGTGTTCATGCAAGCAAATCCGGTGTAACCCATTTTACTGCTGAAACGGAAGAAGAAGGTATTGCTACTATTCGTAAACTGCTTAGCTATCTTCCTCAAAATAATTTGGAAGATACGCCTTTGGTGAAATGTACAGACCCTATTGACCGTTTAGAAGATTTATTGAACGATATAATTCCCGATAGCCCGAACAAACCTTATGATATGTACGAAGTAATCGGCGCCATTGTGGACAACGGAGAATTTCTCGAAGTACAACAGAATTACGCAAAGAACATCATTATCGGTTTCGCTCGTTTCAATGGTCAATCTGTGGGTATAGTTGCCAATCAACCTAAGTTCTTAGCGGGTGTGCTCGACTGTAACGCTTCTCGTAAAGCTGCCCGTTTTGTTCGTTTCTGTGATGCATTCAATATTCCATTAGTAACATTGGTAGATGTTCCAGGTTTCTTGCCGGGTACGGGACAAGAATACAATGCCGTAATTCTGCATGGAGCCAAGTTGCTTTATGCTTACGGTGAAGCTACCGTACCGAAAGTAACCGTTACGTTGCGTAAGTCTTACGGCGGTTCGCATATTGTGATGAGTTGTAAACAGCTTCGTGGTGATATGAACTATGCATGGCCTACTGCCGAAATTGCTGTAATGGGTGGAGCCGGTGCTGTAGAAGTATTATATGCCAGAGAAGCTAAAGAAGCTACCGACCCTGTTGCATATATGTTAGAGAAAGAAATAGAGTACACTAAACTGTTTGCCAATCCTTATAATGCTGCCAAGTATGGTTATATAGATGATGTAATTGAACCGAGAAATACTCGTTTCCGCATTATTCGTGCATTGCAGCAATTACAAACCAAGAGATTAACAAATCCTGCTAAGAAACACGGTAATATTCCGTTGTAATTGATAAATATTTATTGTTATGAGCACTGAAGAGAAAAAGGAAATAGATTCCGGTGAGGAACATGCCGCTATTGCTATGGCATTGCATGAATATTTGGGCAACAACGTACATGATACAGAAAGTATGGTTTTGACCATCAATAGAGTAAGTCAGGTTTATTATCCGTGGAGTTCGAAAGCTTTCATGTTGTGTGAAATTCCAAAGAGGTAACTTTTAGTCATTGAAATAGAAAAAGATTGAAATAATGAAAGAATATAAATATAAAATCAAGGGTAAGACTTACAATGTGAAGGTTAATGATGTAGAAAACAATATCGCTCACGTTGAAGTAAACGGTGTTTCTTATGATGTGGAACTTGATAAGCCGGTTGAAGCTCCTGAAGTTAAAATTGAACACCCTGTTGTAGCCCCAAAAAAAGAAAGCACACCCTCTTCCCGTCCTGTATCAGCTAAAAAAGACGGAGTAAAGTCTCCGCTACCGGGTGTTATTCTTGATATTCGTGTAAATGAAGGAGATGTGGTAAAGAAAGGACAGACAGTTGTCATCCTCGAAGCCATGAAGATGGAAAACACTATCAATGCCCATAAAGACGGAAAGGTAACAGCTATCAATGTGAGTAAAGGAGACTCTGTGCTTGAAGGCATAGACCTTGTAATCATTGAGTAATCATACACAAAAGAGTAGGGGTGAAACGGTTGCATAAACCGTTTCACCCTACTCTTTTGCATATACCGGATATAAAGCTAGGACTTACACTGCTTTAAAACTCATATCAAGCCCTTTCGCCGAATGGGTAAGTGCGCCAACGGAAATATAATCTACACCGCACTCGGCATAGTTGCGAAGATTATCGAAAGTTATTCCACCCGATGATTCGATTTCATACCTGCCGGCAATTATCTCAACAGCTTTCTTTGTATTTTCAATGGTAAAGTTATCGAGCATAATGCGGTCTATTCCACCTGTGGAGAGTACCTGTTGCAGTTCGTCGAAATTGCGTATTTCTATTTCTATTTTCAGTTCCTTGTTTTTTTCTTTTAAATAGGCTTTTGTAAGGGCGATGGCTTTTTCTATACCTCCTGCAAAGTCCACATGATTATCTTTTAGCAAAATCATATCAAATAGACCGATACGGTGGTTTACGCCTCCTCCTATTTTTACGGCGGCTTTTTCCAACATGCGCATACCCGGAGTGGTTTTGCGCGTATCAAGTATGCGGGTTTTTGTTCCTTCAAGCTGTTTTACATAGTTACGGGTCATGGTAGCTATGCCACTCATACGTTGCATAACATTCAGCATCAGGCGTTCTGTTTGGAGTAGGGATTGGATTTTACCTTCCACTATCATAGGTATATCTCCCGGTTTCACATCTGCACCATCATTGATAAATACTTCTATTTTCATAGAGGAGTCGAAACACCGGAATATTTCTTTTGCCACTTCGATGCCCGCAAGTATTCCTGCTTCTTTTATCAGAAGTTTTGATTTTCCCGTTGCAGTTGGAGGAATACATGAGAGAGTAGTATGGTCGCCATCTCCTATGTCTTCAGCGAATGCTAAGTCAATGAGTCTGTCTATTAAATCGTTCATTTGCTTTTTAGGGTTCTTATTTAATGGATCAATTATTGTTATCCGTTGGTAGTACTTTTTTCCCAATAGTCTCCATTTCTTTTAATCAATTCGATGAGTTTCTCTACCGCTTTTTCTTCAGGAATATTTTTCTCTATACATTCTTTCTGTTTGTAAAGACTGACTTTACCTCGTCCCGCTCCTACATATCCGTAATCGGCATCTGCCATCTCACCGGGACCATTGACAATGCAACCCATAATACCTATCTTCAAATCTCTAAGGTGTGAAGTGGCAGCTTTAACACGTACTATTGTATCTTGTAGATTGAATAGCGTCCGTCCGCAACCCGGACAAGAGATGTATTCGGTTTTGCTTGTTCGTATGCGTCCCGCTTGCAAAATGCCGAAAGCGGTTGAGTCTATGACGGAATTAGTTAAGTTTCCTTGATTATGCAAATAGATACCGTCGCAAAGTCCGTCGAAAATCAAAGCACCCATGTCGGCAGCCGCTTCTATTTGCAAGTCTTCGGCATGGTTTGCTGCGTAATGCTGGAAGAAGATAACGGGATTGTGCAATCCTTCCGACATTAATTGGTGTACCAAAGCCCTATGTTCACCCAAACGATTGGGGTGATTGCTTTGCGAAATCATCACTATTCCGGGATGTATTTTCAAGCAAGCAAGGGTTTCTTCGTTAAATGCAGGATAGGATATAAAAAAGAATTTTAATTCTGTTTGATAAGCCCCAATGGCAAAAAGTTGGGTATGACTGAATACCGGAAAAGTATCTTTTTGTCCTTTCCACATATCGGCATCAAGGATATAATTAACTCCAATTTCGGGAGATGAGGGGAGCGCACGTCCGGCATAGATATAATCGGGGGTGAAGTTTGTATTTGTTTCCATGCGTCCGTCCATTCTGTCGGCTATCACTATGGGAAGGTTGTTGCCACCGATGTTGCGCACGGCGTATGTTTGTCTTCGGGAAGGAGAAAGATAATTGAAACCTTTTGCCTCCATACCCGGAATGTAAAGATGTCCCTTGCGCAATGAGATATAATCCCTTAACTTTCGGGCTACCGGTATCTCGTCTTCCGGCTGTTCGCTCAACGACACGCGAATGGTGTCTCCCAATCCGTCAGCCAGTAAAGCTCCAATGCCTAAAGCGGATTTTATACGTCCGTCTTCGCCTTCTCCTGCTTCGGTTACTCCCAAATGAAGTGGAAAGTTCATTTGTTCCTTTTCCATTGTGGAAACGAGCAATCGTACAGTTCTTACCATTACAATGGTATTTGATGCTTTGATAGAGATTACTACATCTGCAAAGTTTTCTTCTACGCAAATACGAAGAAACTCCATACATGATTCCACCATTCCTTCGGAAGTATCTCCGTATCGCGACATGATACGGTCGGAAAGAGAACCGTGATTGACTCCTATTCGTATTGCCGTTCGATTTTCTTTACAGATACGGAGGAAAGAAACAAAACGGTTGCGGAGTTTCGAAAGTTCCTGCTTATATTCTTCGTCGGTGTATGTTCTTTTTTTGAAAGTACGAGCGGGGTCAATGTAATTTCCGGGATTTATACGTACTTTCTCTGCATAAAAAGCAGCTACATCAGCTACTTTCGGATTGAAATGGACATCGGCTATCAATGGAGTCATGTAACTTTGACTTCGCAAGGCAGCATTTATCGAAATGAAGTTTTCGGCTTCTTTTATTCCTTGCGTAGTAAGACGCACGTATTCTCCCCCTGTATCTGCAATTCGTTTAATCTGTTCCACACAGGCTTGTGTGTCTTGAGTGGAAGTTGTGGTCATTGATTGGATACGGATAGGATTGTTTTCACCCAAAGGAATGCCTCCGATATTGACTTCGGAGGTTTGACGACGAGAATAGTTAAATATATCCATTATTCACATTTGTACTCGAATTTCATCGTCTTCAATTCCTCGTTAGCTTTCACTATTTTTTCCTTCAATCCTTTTTTGTAATCTATCAATTTCCTTTCCAATTCTTCATCTTCTAAAGCAAGCATTTGAACAGCTAAGATAGCGGCATTTAATGCCCCATTGATGCCGACTGTAGCCACAGGGATACCCGGAGGCATTTGTACAATAGCCAACAAAGCATCTATACCTTCGAGTGTTGATTTAATCGGAACTCCAATAACCGGTACAATAGTTGATGCTGCAATCACTCCCGGAAGATGAGCTGCCATACCTGCTGCTGCAATGATGACTTTAATACCTCTTATACGAGCATTCTTAGCGAATTCTTCCACAGCATCAGGCGTACGATGTGCCGAAAGGGCATTCATTTCAAAAGGAATATGTAGATCATTTAACAGTTGAGCAGCTTTTCCCATAATGGAGAGGTCAGAAGTACTTCCCATTATAATGCTTACAATTGGAGTCATAATTAAATAGAATAATGCAATACTATAAATTTAAAATATCGTACAAATATAATTAAAGATTATATCTACTGTAGTGCTGCATTTGTGAAAATATACGCGAATTAGCATATCTGTTGTTGATGCTGCGGAACACTTGTCTACCGCATCTAACGTAAGCTGCCATGTTTTCGATGTGTCCCCGGTAGGAGCCGGGAGGAAAGGTTATAGTCATAAGTCAAAGGTTTGGTTTATAAGTTAAATAGGGTTATAAATTTCTCAAAACGTATTTCAAAGGTATGAAAAAATGCTATAACTGCCTAATTTTTGTGGTCGAATTTACAATTCGGCGAGGGATTTTCTTAGCCATCTGCAAACTTTCTTACAATTTCATCAAGCTTGGATTTCTGTAGTTTTTTTAAATCAGAAACTTTTAGGTTTTGATACTTGTAGCAAATTCTTCAAAAATAGTTGACTTTCTTTGATAATCTTAAATTTGAAAATTACCAGCTTAATGAGTTTTTTATTTTATTTAAAATTCAGACAGTTTCTTGGTAAATAAGAAATAAATTAATGAACAAACTAATGTATTCACGAGCTTTATACCTATGATTCTTGCTATAATTTTTATTTTTCTAGAGACATTACAGTTTCAATATCTTTAACATTTACATATAAAATATTCTTTATCGGGAATACAACCCTAAAACCAACATCATCTAATAATGTTGCTTCTGCAATAGGTAGAAGACAGTTTCTAAAAGCAGAACGACACTCTTCAAGAAAAGATTTCCAACTTCCTCCACGTATTGTATGATACGTTGTTTCATCATTTGGTTCAAGTATTATATTTTTTTGAGTATTATAAGAGGCAGAAGAACCCTCAGCAGTTCTCTCTACTGCGTCAAGGCACCATTCAGAAACATTACCATGCATATCATACAAGCCATATTTATTAGATTTTAGACTTTTTACAGGCATAGTCCCCGGCTTCGTATTATTAATTAGAGCATCTCTTTCTTTACAATTCACATAATCTCTTATATTATCGCTATTAGAATTATCAAACGAAAATAAACCCTTACTTTCTGCACGACAAGCAGTTTCCCATTCTCCTTCAGTGGGTAAATCTCCTCCTAACCAACGTGCAAACTCTGCAGCTCCATACCAGGTAACATTAGTTACGGGATAATGCTCCCGTCCCGTCATACTGATCCATTTACCACTAACATCATTAAACGAGATTTCTTTCGCACCATTTAATAATTTATGACCATTCCCCGATATCAGTTGACCATTAATCTCTGTTTTATTCAAAAATAAAACATATTGTTCATTTGTTATCTCATGAGGGGTTATCCAAAAAGTACCAATACCAACATCATGTTGTGGCCATTCATTAGGCAATCCCACTCCTTGCGGGCTACCTATCGGATAGGTATTTCCTGTAATCTTTACTAAAAAATCATCTAACACATCAATTTTAGTGTCCAATTCCGGTTTTTCCGAACCAATAGAATATATCCCTCCCTCTTTCCATTCAGATATTGATTCTCCGAGAACTTTAACATTTGGAAAATCTAAATGGAGAGAATACTCATATTTTTTACCCGCTTCAAATACTTTATTGGTAATATTCCATTTAGCCTCATATCCCTCCTGCCATTTAAAAGACATATATCCATTCATAACCCCTTGTGGAATTATAAGCATTTCTATTCTATGCGGGTTGACAATAACATCAATCACATCTAATTCACCTGTACGTCCTGCAATAGACTTATCTACCAATAAAAAGTTCGCTTTAGTATAAAAACCTTTTGCTGTCACTTTCATATTGTTATAATATCTACTATCCTCATCAGATAAATTTAAAATCAATTTACTTAATTGGTGTTTAAACGTTAATGGAACAATTGCATCATCAAAAATTTCACTTTCGGAAGTAGTAGCAAGAAGTAAATCTATTTTTGAAAGATTACTCTGATCTTTTATATCTATAGGATATATTAATTTTTCGCTTACAGCCGACGTATATGGATAATATGCAAGAAAATTATTAGGTGTATTATTATAGGAATAATAAAATTTATCTCTATCAGTAGCAAAAGTAAAAATAGTGTTTACTCCGTACTTTGTAGATACATATTTAAAATTACGCACACCATTAACAATCGACTCATCAGAAAGATATTCACTATCAGTTTTCGTATAGAAAACACCAATAGTATCATTCAATAACCAACTCTCTTTTGTATGAATATACAGAGGATCATCGGTTAGGCTTCTTGATGTAATTTCTGACAGATGCGAACTAAATGTTATTAATTTATCATTGGATATTTTTCCGTCGTCTTCTTGTGTACATGCAACCAAAAGGAATATTACTATAAACCATCCTCCTAATGCCTTTTGCATAGCCATAATTATATTTTCTTTCATAACATGATATATTTTCTTTTAAAACCTGAAAAAGTTACTTTCAAAGTTAATTTTTTAGTCTACTGTAGGAGAAAATCTATAAGCTTTCCCTTTTTCAAAACGTATAGGAATATTTTCTGCATTAATAGAAGAGAGTTCTTTATTCTTCAAAGTATAAAACAATGGATTATCATCTAAATATTGTGGAATGACTATCGCCTGATAAGTAGTGATACCGGAAATTCCCGAATTATTTAGCGGAGACATACCTGTCAACATATCATTGCTTACTTTTCCACAAGTTAATGAAGCCTCTTCTTTTGCAACATCATCTAAACGAAAAGCATTAACTACATATTGACCGGCACGGATACCAACAAACGGTAGCGACTGACTATCTTTTGTCTGATAATCCAATCTTACTAATGAAAAATGATGCATAAAATGTAACTTTACAAACTCATCGCTACCAACCACATAACCTATCTGACAAGCCGTCATAAAATCCGACCTACCAAGATTAATACTGCTTTCTTGACTATCCAGCACTCCCCATATTTTCATATCCGTTGGATTAACACCCCTTATATAAGGATAATAAGCATAAAAATCAAACTTAATATTTTGTGATTTATCAAAAGGAAAATAATATATAGGACGATCAACTACCCATGTATTTGTATAACTATCATAAGTCATCTTTACATTATCAGCATAATTATCCTTTTCCTGTATTGGAGAAGAAGAAGTGTTATCTCGTCTCACGACAAAAAGTCCTATTTCATCCCCATGTTCAAACTTAAGAGCATTTACATCTACCCTTGTTCCAGCTTCAGATTCATGAGCAGGTATCTCAACTTGAAACCGGATAACTTTACTTTCTAAAATAGCATTACTCTTTTCGTCGTCGCAAGCATTCAAAAAGAATAATGAAAATATTACTGAGAATACGGCTAATATTTGCTTCATTTTTATCTAACTTTTATAAAATTATTCATAACCACAAGCTAAACCTTAGAACTTTCTTCATTTCCCCATATTATTTCTATAGAACCTTCTTCTCCTATTTCCCATTCGCTTATATTTCCATTTATGTTAAGAAGATTACACCTCAATTCCATAGGAATATTTTTATTTTCATTAAAAGATTTCAATGGTTCTGTCAAATCAATATGAATATCAATAGGATCTTTTTGTTGACCATTTTTTCCATAAAGCATTGTAAATGATAGTATCTGGTCATTTTCAGGAATAATTCCCAATAGTTCTACTGATGCTCTAAGTTCGCTTATCCCGTTTTTAGTATTAAAATCAGGTCTAAGTACAACCGGTTTCATTATTTCATCTGTTTCATAGTTCACTTGTGAAGCAATACCGGTTAGAGTTGCTGTTTTATCAACAATAGTAACCTCCAATAGATCATCAATATTTAATATTAATGTTAACGTTCGTGATTGCCGCTTCATTGGCGCTGTTATTTGAGTCACAAAATCCTCTCTTATATTCAAAGTATTTGTATAGGTAAAAAGAGGTTCTATACTCCCGTCAATCTCCCCATGAACAACTTTTATTCCGGCAGTGGAAGCAGATAAATCAATATCCACCTTTTCACTTTTAGTGCATATCAATATTGAATATTTACCAGGATTTATCAACAATGGGAATATCTGTTCGGTAACAGGTATAGTACTCAAATTATTATTTACATAAAGAGTATAATTCGTTGGAGGCTTAATATCATCCCAATTTGTTGTAAATCCAATTTTCCCATGATCCGGATGAGTTGTGTTGTATGGATTTGTTTTACTGCACGAAGATAGAATGATTACTCCCAGCACAAACAACGTTAATAATTTAATACTTTTCATTTCCTTGCTTTTTACTTATATCAGACAAAGTTTTCTTTGTTTCAGCTTAGTGCATTATTTCAACATCAAAACAATTGTATTTATCAATAATTTAAACAATGCAGATGTAACAACAAAAGTACATAAAATTTCAGACAAGCAAACTCTTTTTATAAAAATTCTTGGTTTTATAAAGATTTTGTTATTAAATTATATGAATTTCCCTTAAAATTTCAAATTTAATTAGAAATTCAGATATAAAATACTTCACAGAAATATCTATTATCTATGTCTCTCTATTTTTGAGTCCTAAATAATCACAATTAGTCCTAATAAAAAAATCGTTATGACTAAAAGGTCATAACGATTTTTTAAGTGGAGAAAAAAAGTGGGCCATCTAGGGCTTGAACCTAGGACCTCCAGATTATGAGTCTGTTGCTCTAACCAACTGAGCTAAAAGCCCATACATCTTTTTTATTCTTAAAAAATGCGAAGGCAAATATAAGATTTGAAAGTAAACTATGCAAGAAATATCTCAAATTTTTCTCCTAAAACTTATTAATGTACATATTCTTTATTCTTGCCACAATCCCCCGATAGATGTAAATGATATTCATTCAGAAACTCCATCATCTTTCATTATCTATTCGGAAAAATCGGCGGTATTTCTTTTCTTATACTTTGTTCGAGTGAAATCAATGTTTCTGTTGCGGTAACACCCGGAATTTCTTGCATTTTACTGTTCAAAAGTTCCATTAAATGTTCATTATCACAAGCATATACTTTGGTCAACATAGTATATGGACCAGTAGTGAAATGACATTCTACAACTTCCGGTATTTTTTCCAATTCGACTACCACATCTTTATACATAGAACCTTTTTCTAACTTTATTCCCACGTAAGTGCAAGTTCTATATCCTAATAATTTAGGGTTCACATAATAACCGGAACCAAGAATAACACCCAAATCAATAAGCTTCTGGATTCGTTGATGAACAGCCCCTCGTGAAACACCACACTCAACAGCAATATCCCTAAACGGAGCGCGCGCATTCCGGGAAATAACGGCTAAAATTTGTCTATCAAGTTGATCTATCTTTTCCATGATATAAACTTCTAATTATCAATGAGAAACCATTCTTTTACCTCTCTCTTTCTTAAGAGAGAGAGGTAAAATGAGTTGGTGTGGGGGTTATGGGAAAAGTCTGCAATAGTTACTAATTAATTCCTGTCCGGTTACTTTTCAATACCGAGCAATTCCACTTCAAAAATCAATGCGGAGAATGGTTTGATCTGACCGGAATTTCTAGTGCCATAAGCTAATTCTTGGGGAATATAGAGTTCCCACTTAGAACCGACAGACATCATAGTTAATGCTTCTGTCCATCCTTTGATAACTTGGTCTGCACGGAAAGTAGAGGGTTCTTTACGTTTTAATGAACTATCAAATTCTGTACCGTCAAGTAAAGTACCTTTATAATGTACTTTCACTGTGTTTTCTGCAGTAGGAGTAGCACCTTTTCCTGCAGTGATAATCTTGTATTGTAAACCGCTAGGAGTAGTTTGTACCCCTTCTTTTGTTTTATTTTCTTCTAAAAACGTTTCACCGGCTGCTTTATTATCAGCATATTCCACCTCTAATCTCTTAGCTTTAATTGATTCCGAAGCGGTTTGCGAATATTCTTTGGCTGCATCAATAGGTATTATACTTTTATTATTTAATCCGTGAATAAGTCCAGCCACAAAATCGTCTTTACTGATTGTCTTAGTGGAATCTTCTCCAAACAAATCAGACTTTATGCTGCCTATTATTTGATTGCCTACTTGCAATCCTATCCGAAGACCGGCAGAATATGCCATATTCTTTTTAATCACATGATCGTCTTCTTTGGCACTAGCACCTTGATTAAGTCCTTTTATAAATTCAGACAAATAGAGCGTATCCACATTCATTCCTCCTGTCAGATAATTTTTCAAGCCTTCACTTTCTGTCACACCCATAGAATAAATTAGTGAATCCAATTCAGTTTTCAAACTTACTTTGGGGTTTTGCGTACATGAAACAAAAATTGCCGCTGCAATAACCGTAACAAAAAAACATACCTTTTTCATTTTCTTTTTTAATTTTAAATCTTAACTCGTTATTTTATTATTAAGGAATATATAATTTTCATTTAGAACCCTCTTGATATTTCAACTGCCTCTCATATTTTCTACCCTTTTGTAACGAAAAGGGGATAAAAAATTAATTCCAGTGTACAAAAGTACAGGTTTTATTTTAAATGATTATGCTTTTCTTGTCAATTATTTTTTGACATTTTGCATAACAAATAAAAAAAACGGACTATCACAGATTCAACTATAAAATGCAACTCCCTTAATCAATCCGAAAGAAAAAGATTTTCAGAGGATTATCAAAGTTTTAGTTTGAATTGAGGCACAAAAAATGAGATAAATTTACCTCAAACAAATGCTGTTGGATGTTTGTAAATTCCTTTTTTTTCATTAATTTTACATCGTAAACAATACAAACTATATATATATATGATATACCGATTCGTTATTGTATCTGATGAGATAGACGATTTTGTCAGAGAAATTCAAATTGATCCCGAAGCTACTTTTTTTGATTTTCATAAAGCGATATTAACTGCCGTAGGTTATACGAACGACCAGATGACTTCTTTTTTTATTTGTGATGATGATTGGGGAAAGGAAAAAGAAGTAACATTGGAAGATATGGATACCGATCCGGAAATGGACAATTGGGTAATGAGAGATACCCGGCTCAACGAACTTGTGGAAGATGAGAAGCAGAAACTCCTTTATGTGTTCGATAATATGACGGAACGTTGTTTCTTTATCGAACTTTTCGAGATCGTTACGGGAAAAGGAATAAAAACCCCAAAATGTACCCGTTCGAAAGGTGAAGCCCCCAAACAAACAGTTGATTTTGAGGAGATAGTTGACTCTAATACGCTACTTGATATTGACGAAAACTTTTACGGCGACCAAGACTTTGATATAGAAGATTTTGGTCCGGATGGATTCGACATGGATATGGGAGGAAGCTATACGGAAGACGGGAAAAGCTATTAATGACCCCAAAGCTGGTTGTACTTGTCGGGGCTACAGGCGTTGGGAAAACGGAGGTAAGTATCCGGTTGGCTGAACGTTTCAATACGTGCATTATTTCTTCCGATTCCAGACAACTGTATGCCGATTTGAAGATAGGAACAGCAGCCCCTACTCCCGACCAGCTTGAACGTGTTCGACATTACTTCGTGGGTATTCTGAAACTTACGGATTATTATAGTGCTGCCCAATATGAGGCGGAAACGCTAAAACTTCTCGGAGATATTTTTTTGCAAAAGAACATTGCTTTTCTTACAGGCGGTTCTATGATGTACATAGATGCCGTTTGTAAAGGTATTGACGATATTCCTACCATTGACAGCGAAACACGCAAGATGATGATTCACAAGTATGAAACCGAAGGACTTGAACATCTTTGTGCGGAGTTGAAACTTTTAGATCCTTTGTATTATCAAGAGGTGGATTTGAAAAACCCCAAGAGAGTGATTCATGCATTGGAAATCTGCTATATGACAGGGAAAACGTACACTTCTTTTCGTACTCAACAAAAAAAACAACGCCCCTTCGATGTAATTAAGATAGGGCTTGCACGCAGTCGCGAAGAACTTTATGAACGTATTGACCGCCGTGTGGATACCATGATGCGGGAGGGGTTATTGGAAGAAGCCAAAGCCGTATATCCTCACAGACATCTCAACTCTCTTAATACCGTGGGGTATAAGGAGCTTTTCAAATACTTTGACGGTGAATGGGATTTGACTTTTGCCATAGAAAAGATTAAACAGAATTCGCGAATTTACTCACGCAAACAAATGAGTTGGTTTAAACGGGATAAGGAGATAAAATGGTTTCATCCGGATGAAGAAGAGCAAATTATAGAGTATCTATGTTTCTCCGGACTCACATTATAGTAGGTTGTTATGCTCCGAAATCACCTTTCAATGTCCGTTTGATGCGTCGAATAGCTTTTGCCGTAAACGAATTAGTCCGGCGATAGTATTTTTCGAGAACATGCCGTGCCGTGAGGTTTTCAGTTATGGGACTGATTTTCTCAATGGGCAGTCTTTCCATAAATAAGTTAGAAGCGTACAATCCACCTCCTCCACAGTTCGTTCCGCTTCCGTCGAAACCGGTGTTTTGCACCAACGACCGTCCGGCATTGAGTGAAAGTATATTCTTTATAAACAGGCTTGCATTCCAGCGGATAGCCCAGGAGTTGTTTTTGCCCTCTATTTGTCGGCGCAACATACGGGTAAAACGGTATGCACCGTTGAAATCGAATGTCCGGGTAAGTTTTCTTACTTCCAATTCTTCCAAAAGAGCTTTTCCGTCGGGATTGAAATATTTCCATGCCCTATCCCATGTTGCCCATCCCCAGCTTCCGGTCCATTTAATAAGAAAAGTATCGGATAGGGCAGGGTCTCGGGTAAAGTCACATGCCTGAATATGTCCCACTTTTGATTCGTCTTTATAAACCTCCAGCGCATCATTCATAAATTGCAGAAAGTGCGGGGCTACGACGAGGTCGTCTTCCAATACGATAACCCGTCCGAAACAGTTTACTTGCGTGGTTACTCCGTCAATGATGTTTCTGGCTAATCCCAAATTCGTCTCCCGTTCGATGACTGTTACGGATTCAAAGCCGGTAACAGTACGGATACACTTTCGTGTTTCTTCCACAAGCAAACGGCTTTCCTCGTCTTTAGCCGCATCGGAATAAATAAAGAGCGGGCTTTGACTTGCCAATGTGTTTTGCTGCAAAGAGGCTATGGCTTGTATGGTATGTACCGGACGATTGTAAACGAACAACAGGATGGGGGCGTGGGTCATGTTTAGCGGTAATATTAAAGATTATTTGCCATTATTAAATTCTTTGATGGCTTCTTTGAGAACTTGCAGATAAGATAGTCCATATTTTAAATCCGGTTCTATGTAATTACCTTCTGCCCACTCATTCCATGATTTAAGAAACACAATGCGTTTGTCCACCGGCTTATCCTTTACGTTATCAAATGATTTTATTACATGTTTCTTGAATTTATCGGGTGTCGAGTTTATCAGAATATGCCCTTTTCTACCGGAACGAGGCGAATGATCCCAATTAGGGATAATAGTGGGGTAGCAATCTTCCTGTTTATCTTCTTTCCCTGAAAAATACTTTGCTGCTTTTTCGTATTTTATATACCTTCCCTTTTTAAAAACGATACGCATTGTTTTAAGGTATAACCTCTCTAATATGGAATAATCATGCTTGAAAAAATCAAATAATCTGACAATGTTTACCGCATCAAATCCCATATTTCTGATTGGTTGTATATCTTTTACGTTTACCGTATGACCAACAAAATGAATACCCTTAAGTCCATTCTTCCGGGCTAAATCTTGCCATAAATCAATAAAGTGTCTTGCGTTGGGGAGTTCAAAAACAGAATAAATCATAAATACGGGTTTTCCGTCCACGCATATATAACGATGGTCTTTAAATGCAGGAAGAAGAGCATTAAAATGGTTGATATAATCTTCGTCGTCGGGATACAATTGCTCCATCAATATTTTATGAGTGCCTTCTTTGTTAAATTGTTTATCTTCCCAACTGTGATTAGCCCATGCCAGGCAAAAAGGGAAATCCGGCTCTCCAAAAGATAGCACCTCATCAAACGGACGTTGCAAAAGTCGACGATTTTTTCCAAACCAATAGTGCCAGTAACAGAACCCTTCTATTCCGTAAGTTTTTGCCATATCAGCTTGTTGTTGCCGTGTTTCGGGTACACGCAAATCGTAGTATCCCAAGTCGGCTGGTACTCTCGGTTGATAATGCCCTTTGAACAAGGGTTTGGCTTTACCTACATTTGTCCATTCGGTAAATCCTTTTCCCCACCACTTGTCATTTTCCGGTGTAGGATAAAATTGTGGAAGATAGAATGCAACGACACGGATTTTATTGTCTTTCATTGTATCATTATTTTACATTGCATCTTATTTATAAATCTTTTTAAACTATATTTTCTAATTTTATGTACGGAAAATAAAGATAGAGACAAGGGAAGCATTTTCAAATAATAAAAAAAGAAACCGCTTTTGGAT
>SNRY01000003.1_pt1 | contig 136325 bp, 113 predicted proteins | sample 4693421 | NCBI WGS metagenome assembly SNRY01 (sample SAMN11003215, study PRJNA524138) | termite gut metagenome | isolation source: Bacteroidetes bacterial symbionts from single cell of protist host amplifed... | host: Streblomastix strix ... | reverse complement strand
TAAGAGCATAAAACGCATCCATCCTGCGACTGTGCATAGCTATTTCCTCTACAATTGCTTTACGTTTTAATACGTTTTCTTCACTATTGGATTCAGGGATTTCAAAAAGTTGGCTGTGGAGAATGGAGCGTTTTTTATAACTTTGGGCAAAACAATAGATAAGTTTACGAATGACAGGAGGTAATTGATGTTCATCTCCTTCTTTGTCTTTTTCTTCTTCGGCTTCTTTTAGAATTGAAACGATTGTTTCTTCAGAAAGGGTTTGATGAGCGCTTGCGCCGGAATCGGATTCTTCATCAAAATCAATATCTATATGTCGGTCATCCTGCGGATTTGCCCAGACTTTGACCATTTGCCGGAGTTCGTATATAAGTTTTTCCCTGCTGTGAGGTTTATCCCCCCACTTGTTTATTTTTGAAGCAACTTGAGCTTTGTAGCCGCTATTTATGAGAATAGACAATCCGGTAGAGAAGTTTCTTTCTTTACTGTTAAGCCATTTGATAGCATCTTCTCTTGCCTGGTAATAGGCTTGGGTTAGTTTCATGGATGAATGTTTTTAGAATATGAAATAAGGCAAAGAAATCCCTGCTTTTCTTCGAAGAAACACAGGGATATAGAAAGAAAATAAGGTGAAGGTGTAATATCAAGCCGATATTTTTCCGCCGGGTGCAGGAATCAGAATATCTTCCACATCTCCCTCATAAACTAATTTGCGACTGCAATTATAGTTATAGACCAGTGTGGTTTGATTCTTGTCCGTTGCGCTTGTTCCCGTTACCGAGCCGTCGCTGCTTGCTTTTTTGGCTCCGCTTCGCCTGTCTCCCATCAAGTAATACGTTCCGTTGTTGTCCTGTACAATAAGGAACATCCGGCGGTTTCTGGTAGCATTCTCAAAGCCGAAAATCACTTTACGGATTTTTGCAGAAACAAGGGTAAGTGCATAGAGATAAGACTCAAATCCGGGGTCGCCTTGTGGGGTAATCGTGAAACTTCCCGTATCGGCTGTATAGGTAAGTTTATAGGCACAAGTACCCGTTTTCATTACCAAATCCCCTACCAATGTCCCGGCTTGTTCGAGTGTCAAAGGTGCATTGCTACTTGAGGGAACAGGAAAATCAGGCCATACCGCCACATCATCCCAATACCCGTATATAACGTCTGCTGTGATGCCGGGCAAATTATCCGGATCGGTACAATTCATAGCTTCGTCAATATCAGACAAAGCAACACAGTTTACTGCCATAATCGTTTGTTTTTTAGGTTTCTGAATTCAGATCAGGGTTTTTGGCAAAGCTATTGTCAAAGGTTTCGTCGAAGGTTCCACCTTCTGAAGGTGTCAAGGGTTGGTCGTTTACGCAGAATTCAGACTTGTGAATGGAGATTAACTGAAATCCTATCACATATTTCATTGCAGCTGTAAACAAATAGGGATTCCCGCTGGCAAAGGGTCTCATGCTTTTCAAATCCGAAATCTTATCAAAACCATATATCACATTGGCTTTGGTAGTCAGGATGACCATCTGGGAGTTATCCGGCAAGTCGGCAACCCGTACCAAACGGCATTTGCCTTTCGTTCCTTTTAGATATTCCTCTCCGGAGACTTCATCTTTAAGCAGGACGACTACCTCGTCTTTTAACCAGTCATCATACATGTCTCCCAGTTCATCCGAGATGATCATGATGCTGCTTTTACGGCGAAAGGTAAGAGGCATAGCACGCCACATATCCAGCAGCTTTTCTCCTACATTGGCGCGTGAGAGCACACCGGTGGCAAAGAGGTTGCCATTGTCTGTTGAGATTTTTTCAGCGGTTTTGTCAGCCTCAATAATCGTTCCCAGTCCATCAAAGGCATCGGTTATTTCCTTTTTCTCTATATCCGAGTCGTACTTGGCAGTGAAGATGGCATTGTGCAGGTCTTCGGAAGCCAGTGTAATGCCATGCTGGATGATCCAGAGTTCAAAGGGATGATCCTTACGGATTTCTCCCGGCACCTCAGCGATGTAACTGCGGCGATACCGTTCGGGTTCGTCTGCCATTTCAGCAACAATGGGACGGACAATCAAACGGCGGGGAACAATTTTCCCTAAGTTCTTGTCTCCTAAGAAGACACCCATATACTTGCTGGAGATAGTTCCCCCTTCTACTTTGCCCAGCTCGATAGAATCCGTAATCCCCGGCATGGGAGTGAAGTGCTGGAGAGCCTCGTGCGCTCCCAGATGGTCAATAGAAACAAGCACATCGGCATGTTTTCTCACGGCTTCCAAGACCGCCGTGATGTCAATAGGTTTCGTTAAATCCATATAAAATTAAGGTTTAAAGTCGTTAATATTCGGTTGCATTATTTATCTCATCCTTGGCAATATCACTAAAATCGGTCTTTTCTCCTTTTTTACCCGTAACATCGGGGAGAAATCCGGGAACTTTCTCAAGGATATTTTTAATCACTCCTATTTTGGCGGTAACATCGGTGGCTTTCTTTACTTCATCAGACAAGGAATCAAGAGAACCGATGGCAGATGACAAAGCCGTTTCGGCAGTAGTTTTATCCTTAACAGCATTCTCACGAGCGGTTTGAGCATCCGTTTTGTCTTTAGTAGCAGATTCGATAGCCCCGTTCAGGAGCTTTATCTGTTCAAGAGAAAGAGTAATCTTGCCGTTTTCTTCCGCTAAGCCCTCGATGTTTAAAATCGTATTAATGGAAATAAATTCTTTTTTCATAATTTGGGGTGGGTTTGAATGATTATTATTAAAACCGGATAGTGTACTTTTAATTCCTTCTACAATTTGCGCAACGATGCCCTTATCTATATCCGATGGAACCACCGGTATGGGAAGTCCCATGGCAGCAAAATTCTCGGAAATCTCATTACCGATAACCGGCTTCTTGCTTTTTCCCGGTATGATGGCATCGACAAATTTCCATGCAAGGGCTTCCGATGCAGACATCCAACGGCTTTCATTCATCAGGGCAAGAACATTTTTTATTTCTTTTTCCGACCTTTCCACATACTTGGAAGCAATCATCAGGTCAATGGCATCGGCGGATTTTTCCTTCCCTTGGAGCTCTTGGATTTTCAGCTTTAATTCATCTTTACTCAGGTTTCCCCAAATGTTTACCGGGATGGAGCAATGATGTGCCAGCCACATCGCATCCTCGTGCATCTCTATGCGTTTGGCTCCAAAAGCCATAAACGTGGCTGCAGAAGCATTAAAACCTATAAACTCTACCGTTACATTACCATGCGTTGCAAATTCGTGAGCAATACCCAAGGCTTGATTCACATCACCACCCAAAGAATTGACTTTTACACGGATGGGTTTTCCACCGGCTTTACCCATGAAATATTTGACAAAATCACGGGAATTATAGTAAGAGGTTATGCTGCCGTTTATCTCAAAAATATATTCTTCTTCCATTGCTTGTAACTTTTTAGTAAAATTACGAGGAAAAAACAGCTATAAAAAGGACATTTTATAAGGCTTTCCTTTTAAAAATTATCTATTATATCCACGCTTGGATTTTCTTGCAAGCAGGAAAAGGTAAAGGATATTTGATTATGATCAATAAAAGCTGCTCCGCTTTCTTTTCTTGAGGTGAATTTAAGACGGACATTCTCATCCCCTGAAAATTTTACATTCCCGTTCCTGTCTTCACAGAGCACATACCACTCTCCACGTTCGAGCAATCCAATATCAGAGGAATTGACAGGCATCATCTTAGGAATAATACCGGAAATCTCGATATTATACCCGTCTCCGGGGGTATCGAAGGTTTGGTTTTCGGTAAATGAAAAAGTATTGTCCGTATATACGGGTATTTCAATGATGGAAAATAAATCCCTGCATTCCAAATAATTGAGATTCTTTACGTAGTCCTTGCGAATACGCACAAAAGAAGAAACAGGAATGGCATACAGGCGTGAAATTCCTCCTATGTTGTCAAAATCAAAACAGATGCTTTTCATATCTCTCAAAGCCTTTGGCTGTGATTGTCCCGATTTCGGACAAATTTAACATGAGAATCTTATTTATTTTTTGGAAAAACTCATCAGCTAAATTACGATCCTCTTTGACTTTGACATGTTTCTTTCGATTGTATTCTCGCCGGATGGTATCATAAGACCAGCTGTCTTCGGGGAAATCGTATTGTCTTTGGAAATTCCTGATTACGCTTGCAATGGGTAAGCCGATTGCCACATGCGTGTCAATATAGGTACACATCAATAGCTTGATTTTGGCTTCGATAAAAGAGCAGAAAAGAGCGCTCTCAGCATCCGGCAGCATAAAGCCACGACGGTAGAAGTCGTCCTTGCGGATTTCTATTGGGACAACAGCATGAGAGCGGACAAGGGAGAAACACCTTAAATTGTCGTTTGGTTTTCTCAACATACTCCGGAACCGGTTTTGCAACTCCTTATCGCAAAAGAAAGAAACGGCATCGGGGTTGTTTGAATCCCCATCGCCGTAATTATTAATGAGGTATTGCTTCACATAAGGTTTGCAGGCTAAATATACGAAATAGCGTTCCTTTTTTGTAATCATAAGGTTTATAGTACTTTAAAATGTAGTAAATAGAATGGTTTTCTACCAAAGATAACTCTTTTTTAGGCAAAAAACAAAGAATATTTACTATAATATTGAGTGATTTTATATGCCTAATATGATATTGGCATCAATATTTAACTTCCGGCTGACGACAGGATAATGTTTTTCTTCATAATCGGCTACCAAATCAGAAAGAAGATCTAATTCTATCAAATTCTTATCATTGATGGGGTGTTATCATTTACTAAATGATGAAGTTCTTCAATTCTTGCTAATACTGCTTCGTATGTAACTTCATTTGCCTCACTAAAAACAAATTATAGTTCCACCTCTAACAGCTCTCTGCCTAATTTGTGAAATGACTCCTCTATCTTTTTTCTCTGTGCCTCTCTGGGTTGTTTCAATCCGGAAGCATAATGAAACAACTGTTTTTGATTGATACCGGTAAGACGTTCTAAAGCTACATTGGAGAAATATTGATTATAGTAATTCAATAGGCTTCGAGTATCATACTTAAATACAACTTCATACCCACCGCGTAATATATCCGGTAAATCATTCTTGCTATGGGTATTTACAAATAACTCCAATCCTTTTAAAGCTTCTTTCTTTGCTTCCTCTGCTGTTGCACCGGCTCCATATATGCCATCGCAATTCTCGGCATAAGCATCAAAATAATCTACGCTTCTTTCGATAATAATTCTTATTGTTTCCATATTTATTGAGATTATGGTTATTTCACATCCATTTCCCTGATTATCTTTTTCCTTAAACCTTCTCCTATTTCTTTTGCTCCATGATAAGGAACCGGTGGAGATATTTTTTCATCTTTCCCGTAGAAATAATGGCTTCCTTCCGCATAGAGAAATTTCCATCCATTTCTCTTAATCAGCCGGTGAAGCTCTGTATATTTCATTGTTTATATAATCCATGATTTAACAACACAAAGATAACTTTTTCGTTACTCTTATGCAAGTGAAACGATAATTATATAATTAAAAAAAATAAGATTGGTTTTTGATTTACCACATCCTAAATTTCAATAGAAAAAATCAATTTTCAATTTTCAAAAATCGAAAAACGAAAAAAAAAATGCACACATAAAAAAAAGAATAAAAAAAACAAACACACACCCCACATACCACCTACCTCTTACAATTAACCTACTGATAATAATATAGATATGAGGTGGTAACAAATGGTAGGTTAAAAATTGGTGGTAAGCGATGGTAGGTAGGTGGTAGGGTATGGTACCACTTGTATTATCATGAATATAAATTAGTTATAACATAGGTGGTAGGTGGTAGGTTGAAAATGATGTTTTTTTTCATGCTAAAAATCAATATATAGATATTTAGTATATGTTATATATAGATATATTATTGATATATAGTATATTGAAAAATCAAAAAAAAGAAGAATACCCCCATACCACACTAAAAAGTCAAAAAAATACCCCTATCGGAAAATCTCTCAATAGGGGCATTTTTAGGCTTATTTATAAACTAACTCTCTTTCTGAACATCATATAAGGGGATGACATAATATCCACGTCTTGAATCTTTTTTGCCATCGAAAACACCCTTTTTAGACTTATTTTCGTATCCTTGGTTTTTAAATGCTTTTCCTATTTTTTCTACGCTTATACTTCCCATGTCACGCGGTATTTTTCGCGCCCTGACTAAATCGTGCAAGACATCTTGAGGTTAACGGAATATTCCTTCTTCACCCTTTTCGAGTTTACGATACCATGTTCTTATTAGTTTATCTATTGATGTCTCAATTACATACCGGAGATTGTATTCTTGAAAATCTTTATGATCTTGACTATCAAAACCATATTCAAAGGATGAGGACAAATACAAGGCAACGGCTTGAGCCCAAACTTGGTCAAAGTCTATCTCCTCTTTGTATTCTTTTAGTATCTCCTCTAATTCTATTGTTGCTATTCGTCTTAAAAAACCACTGTCGGAGGTAAAAAGAAAACCGCCTTTTTCCTGCGTTTTTTCAGAGGTAAACATGCAGGAAGCAATACGGGGTACTTGGGAGAAAAAATTCTCACCCTGACGTTTAATATCCATTTTTAACCGGCTCATATTACTCTTAAATTCATTCTCGGTTGCTTTTGTCAAACAGACAAATTCATCGAAATTAATTATAAATTTCATGGCAAAACTTGGTGATATCCGAAACATTTTTGACTCTTTATCAGAAGCAATATAATATTCTTCCAAACATTTGGGAACAAAAGATTGAATAAGGGTAGTTTTACCAATATCTCCTTCGGCATTGACAAAACCAAGCATCGCATCATTGGGTCTTATACCATACACACAAGCAACAGTACTGACTATCCATTTTTTTACCAATCTGTTTAGCCGTTTTTGATAATAATCCGGCTCCTCCTTATCGTCAAAATCATGCGCTTTGAGAAAATCACACAAGCGGTCAATGTGATCTTTACCGTCCCAACTGTTCTTTAAAGAATCGAAATATTCTATAACCGGATTGTAAGAGTTTACTTGATTGGGAGAAGTGAGAATGGCATTAAGCATAGACTACTACAAACGATTTCTTCATCTATTAAATGCAGATAAATATCTTTTTCCGTTATCGGCATGTTATATTCTTTTGACTTGCTTATGATGTAGTTCTTAGAGTAGTCAAGTACATTTAGTTTAATTTCATAATTATTCTCTAACCAGTTTTTATGGTTTGTGCCTTACCGGAATTTCCTTCTAAGGAAGAAGTTTTCGTGAATTCTCTCTTATTCATTTGTAGTTTGTTATTTTCTACTTGTAACGTCGGTCTTCTCCGGGCAATTCTACGATATTGAACATCTCTTCCATTCTTGAGCGAATGAAACGACCGTATCTCATTTCTTTGACATTACCTTCTTCATCACGCAAAGCCTCTAACTTCTCAAGCGTATAATTGGAAGTACCGTAAGTGCGACCTCCGGATTCGTAGCGTAATGCCAGAAGATCAGCTACAGGCTTTATGGTAGTTCCATAATTCATTACTTCCAAATTCTCACGACCTATTTCATCTATAAACAGAGGCTTGTTTTTTAACATGGAAAATCCTTGTTTTATTATTTCATTTCCCAATTCTTTGGCATGAATAACGGTAGTCACTTTATTGGTTAAGGCATCCTGAACAAATAAATGAGCAGACATTAAAAGAGATTTACCACAACCTACCTTTCCCATTAGATAAATACCCTTGTCAATATCTAATTTGCATAATGTTCGATCACTTGTCAGATAATAATAAAATTGATGGATAACAGGCAAATTAAATCCGTCTATAATAAATTCACGCTGTACGCCACGTTTGTAAAGAAGCTCTCCGGCTTTGGCTGTGAGCATTAACAGATAATCTTCCCTACTAATATCAGGGCAATGAAAAGCTTTTAAGTCGGCTGTCAGTTCTGTTTGATTTTTCCGGCTTTTTTCTATGAAATCTTTAATAGTCGTCGAGTTCATTACTCTTTGTTTTTTTCGTCTGAGTAGTTTTCTTTTCCGGTAAAGGATACATCTTATTACAGCCGTTTGCCATATTATACTCCAAACAGAGTATAGCTGTTTGAGAGTCTCCATTGGAAAGTTTATACAAATAGTTAAGAGCCATTTGTTCTTCTCTGCCGGTGTATATCTTTTCAAATTTTTCCAACCGGTATTCTTTCCAATATGTCCATGTCTTTTCAAAAAATTCACTATCAAAAGGTAGCCTTAATTGTATCGGCGGAACCTGCGGAGCTTGTTTTTGCTCTTCTTTTTCGATATGAATGGTCAGAAGTTCTTTTGTTTTATTATAATTTTTAAGAAACGGCGCTATTCTTCGCAGATAAACCGGTGGAATACCACTATCAATGAAAGCATTCAAAGCATGTGTACCTGCTTCGACTTGTTTCCAAATATCAATCAATGTTTTATCCATAAGATACTGATATAAAACTTTTTATATATTAAATTATATAAGTTTAATGATACCCTTCTACAAGATAGAAAGGTACAGTTTTTAAGACATATATTACGCATTTTTTCGAGTAAATTTCACTGTTTATCAGCTTCTTTCGCTTTTTTTGAGATGATGTATGAATAGGATTTATCAGTAACATTCAAATACAGTATTTTGTCATCCGGAAAGGCATCCTGTACTCGCTTAAATACTTCTGTATAGCTGATTACCTTGTTGTTTAGAGAACCACCGCCTTCAATAGCATCATCCCATTTCTCTTTAGCTTCTTCAAGTATCATAGCTCTACTAATTGACGTTGTTCACTCTCATAAGCTAATCTTGATGAAATAATCCGACTTGAGCATTTACCTATTTTCATAAATAAAATTTTTGCAGGCGTATTCCAGTGTTGTCCGAGAGGTTTTAAACCATCCTCTGTCATTGTGCCGGGTTTGTACGTGATTGTTGTTACAATCGCGTCATCCCATAATTTTTGTGCTTCTCTTAGTGTCATAATATTGTTATTTGTATGACTGGGAGTCGATAAACATGTATTCAAGATACAAATCCCGGAATCTTTCATGCGCATATCTGGCGAGTTCACTGGTTTTAAAGCAAAGCCGGGAGCCGACCGTCGCAGACGCAGAGGAAGCCGCGGGAAACGTATGCGCATAAGCGAAGCCCGCAGCATTCAAATAGAACCAATTACAATACTTGTATTCGTTCCAATCGCTAAAATTAGGTTCCCATCCTTCATTAAGCGCGCGAATAATTATCGTTAGTTTGTAGTACGAAATGATACTTTTTCTATCCTTTTCGGGAAGCATATCTACTACGGGAAGGTTTGCGGGGTCTAACCCTAACGCTTTACAAGCGTCCTCAAACGTCTTTATTTTGTCTGTAATGCTTAATTCTTTGTTCATACTTTAGTTTTTAAAATTTATATGTTTTTTAATAGCTTACGCAGTTCATTGCCGGATGAAGCGATTCCGTCAAAAAGTTTGTACATCAATTCCGGCTTTGATCCCCATATTTGATATACATATACTCTTTTCCCGGCTCCTTTCATCCAACCGGCTTCGGAATGTGAGGATGCTCCGGCAGGAAGCACCAAAACGCAAACATCAGCTTCTTGCATGGCTTGGAAGTTTAAATCAAAGCCGGTTTGCGCTATGGGATGATTGAGTTTTTCTTTCATTTTTCCCATGCTCCATCTTTCATATTCCGGGTCTATTTCCTCCCATGAAAAACCCCTTACTCCCGGACGGGGATTTCTAAAATTATATACCTCGTGACCTTCTTTGCGTAAAAAATCAACGGTGTTCAGATGTGCATTATAGTTCTCCCAGCTGCTTGCTACATAGATTTTCATGTCGGTAATTCATTAGGGGTATTATTTTTTCTTATACAATTTCATGACCCTTTTCTTCATTTATATTTTCATCGCTTACCGCCAAGTTGTATAAATCAAAAAAGTCCGGTGAGCTAAAGCTATATAACACTTCATTTCTGTTTTCACTTAGTTTGATAGCATAGAACTCCTCTTTCAATAGATCATATAAGACTTCAAATCCGGACGCTATCAACGTCCTTAACCTATCACCAATATTTGGCGATACTTCCGCATGGGATTTTGCGTAATTTATCACACCAACCTTATTTTTTAGGTGTGTATATTCCCTCTTATTTATAATTTTTACGTTACCTTGTTTTTTGGTATAAGGGAATAGCTCATCTTGAATACTGTCTAAGTTTCTTCTAAAATCGCTATTACTTTTCATGAGAGTTTTGTTTTTAAATGTTATACATTACAATTAGGTTTACTATCTAATATCACAGTAAGCCTGTTGATTTCTTTTTTATCATGGTATGTTTTAGCATATTTCAATGCTATTTTTATTAACTCATAAAAGCGGCTAAAATCTTTATCAACATAACAAATACCCAGATTGGCAAAATTCAACCTTTCACAGTTAAGGGATAATTCTATTCTTTCCTTACCGGTTTTAATCTTTTTTTCCGTTATCAACATTACTTTTCTGTTTTGCATCTTTTTGTTTATTTTCTTGATACAATTGCCCTATTTTTTTCCCTAATTCTTCGCATAAATCATCATACTTTTTCATTTTAAGAAGATGAAAATCACGGTCCTTTGCAAAAAAATCATCACATACCATTTTCTGATGAAAATTCGCAAGCTTGCGACAGTAAGTATGCTCTTGTTCTAATTTTTCTATTTCGCTATCACTATCAGTACTCACTTCTTTTGCATTTTTTGCACATTATTATGGCTGTTCCGTAAACTTTATTGTTTCGGAATTCGTTAATTATCAAGTATTTAAACTAATTTTACTAAAACATCTTCCTGTTTTCACAAGCCGGAAGGAAGAAAAATATATTTATAAGCTATGTTGTATTGTTTGTTGATTCTGTCATCATTGCTTCTGCCTTTTTTAAAGCTGCAATTTCTAAACGACTAAAATAAATTGGTGAATTTTTCGCAGTACCACGGCGAATGCCTTTTATATTACCCTGTTTTATATGACTCTTTAGCCACCGTTCACTGCCTGCAATTTTATAGGCTTCGTTCAATTTTACATCGTCGAAAGACGGATATAATTGCTTTAGAGTAGCGATAACAGGCAACTCAGTTGCTTCAATGATTGTTTGTTTTAAGGTAATAATGTCCATATTTCACTTATCCTAGATAGACACATTTCTTAAAACTTCTGTTGTCTTCTCAACCTTTTTCTTTGTTTCTAAGTTTTCATTACACATCCGGATAGCAGCTTCTATGATTTGGTTTTTAAATCTGGAGCGTCTCGTTGATGCTTTTGAATTGAGAATATTATGCACTGTTCCGGGTGAACATCCAGCCTCTCTTGCAATAGTTTTCAGATAGCCGAAGGGTAGATTTTCTTTTATTATTTCTAATTCGTGTTCCATAAATGAAAAATTTTATAATAAAAATGTAATGATTTTATAAGCGTTTTGAATAACTTTATAACGCAAATATAAAACTATTATATTTTAACTGCAATAATTATACAGTAAAAGTATCATTAAATTATAGTTAAATTATATTATTAAGAGAATATGACTGAGATGATAGGAGAGAAATTAAAGAAAATATTAAAGCTAAAAAAGGTTAGTGCAAAGGAATTTGGAGGTATTATAGGTAAAACAGAAGGTATGATATATAAATACTATAATGCTTCTACATTTGATTCTAACCAAATATTAGAGTTTTCAAGAATCTTAAATATACCAATTACCTATTGGTTTGGTGACATCTCTAATGGAAATCAAACAATAATGACTAATGCCAAAGGAAGTGCAGCATCAATATATGGTGATGCGATTGTGGGAGAGATGGCTAACAAGGATAAAGAGATCGAACATATGAAATCTTTGCTGGAAGAAAAAGATAAACTTCTTGAGGAAAAGGAAAGATTGATCAATGTATTAATGAATAAATAATTCTAAATGATGTAAATATGGATTTGTTTATGATTAATTTCGTAAATTAGAGACCGACTAATAAAGGATACAGTTATGTCAATAGAGGAACAAGAATTAATAAAGAAAAAGAATTACTTCGAAGCTATCCGCTATATGGATAATGCCAAAGAAACGCTCCAAAAGGCTGGAAAGGAAGATAATCATTATAATGATCGGAAATATGTTAGAACGGCTTGCGGAATAGCCTATAATGGTGTGATTATCGCATTAGATACCTATCTTTTGCTTAAAGGAGTAAGGAAGGAAAAAGGGCGCAAATCCATAGAGTATTATCAAGAACATATAGGGAAGATAGATAAAAAATTACTCAAATATGTAAATGATGCTTATGAAATATTGCACCTATCTGGATATTATGATGGAATATTAAATGCAACTGTTGTGAAAGAAGGATTTAATGAAGCTTACGAAATAATAAATCAAATTAAACCGAATTAGATATGTTTATTTGGACTGGGGTGTCCCCGGTTGGAAAAGGGTTGTCTAAAGCGACTCTTTTTTTGTGGAATATCTTTTTCCTTTTCATTGTCTTTAAATATTATCAAGAATAAAATCTGCCGGAATATTCATTTTATCTCGCAGATTCTTTGCTATTCTGAGAGTGATATTACGTTTTCCTTTTAAAAAATCACTCATACGACTTTCGGATATACCAAGTAATCCGGCTACATCTTTTTGTTTGAGATTCATTTCATTCATTCGGATTTGTACGGTTTGTGTAATTGCTTTGGAAGTTCTTCCGGGAAGTGGATGGTGAATTGTTTCCCATTCATATATCATATCACTGATGCAATCGTACGTATCTTGTTCTTCTTTAGAAAGAAAGTCAAATTTACCAAGTTTGGTCATTTTAGCAGTAATAGCTTCAAGAGCATTTCTCGCTTCTGCAAATTGTTCTTTAGTAGTTATTTCTGTAAATGCTATTTTCATAAATTTCCATGTAATGCAAAGATAAAATAAAAATAAAGTCATAGAATCATTTTCCAGTCGAATAATTCCAGTACCTTTTTATTAGCATTCCATATTACTGACCAGTCTCGATCTATATAAATATCGGTAACTTTCATTTCGTTGTCAACATGGTTCAAAGCTTCGTGTACGGTTGCTTTATCTATCCCAACAGCCGACGAACGTGCAATAGTAGCCCAGGAATGACGAGCTGCGTAAAATTCCAAACCCTCAATATCTAAAATCTTACCAATCTGTTTAAGTCCTTTATTTAATGCCTTATTGAAATTAAAAGGAGTTGCATAATGAGAATAAAAATTAAATAGTTTATTACCGCCCGGATCTCGGTATTTCACTATAAGTTGTGATATACAGTTTTCAATCTTAACATGCATTTCAGCGCTATCATTGCGTCTTCCTTCGGTTTTTCGCCGGTTATAGATAATAATATCTTGTTTTTGGATATTGGCATAATACATATCGACACTATTCATGCCAATAAGGGCAAACGATAAAAGAAAACAATCTTTTGCGAGGTTAAAACGACTCCATCTGCCACCGATAAGTTCTTTTTCGTATGGTAAGTTAATCATGGACTGTATAATCTCAACAGATATAGCACGTTTTCTTGTTTTTGGTTGAGGTTTAATTTTAAAGTTTTTGAAAGGAGAATATGGAATATGAATCAACCCTCTGTCTTCATCGTTAAATTCTTCTTTCGCTTTGTTATGGATAGCTCTTATACAAGCCAAATAAGCTGATATAGCACGACCACTTTTAGGCTTAATTTCTTTCTTTTCTTTTTTTCGATTACTACCCTGCATAGAGGGTTCATTTTCTATAAAATTTTCAAAACCCCGCAAAAATGCCGTGTTAATTTCGGTTATGTCTAAATGGTCGCATTTAATATAACGTTGTAAAGCATTTAGCATAATAAGATAGGTACTGGCTGTCCCAGGATTCATCTTAATCGTTTTCTGTTTTGTATATTTGATAAAATCTAAATGAAAATGGTTTCCTCCCGTCAAATGAGTTTTAATTCTGTTTATCAATTCGTCAATAGGCAAAGCCATAATGCCATAATCTAATTTATTACACGCTTCACGACATCGTTGTATAAGAAATTCACAACGTTCTATAACTTGTTGGTTTTTTAATTTAAGACTTCGTGTTAAATCGGCATTAGTAACATAGATATTTGTTGACAATCTTCTGACTTCACGGTTATGGATAATACGTATTCGTACATTATATGTACCGTCGGCTCGTTTATTCTGTATTTCAATTTTAAAAGTAGGCATAAATTATATGTCAACATTATATCAACAAATGTATGTAAAAGTACAGACAAATAACTAATTTTTGAAATATTGATTCTTAAACAGAAAATTATTAAAATCAAAAAAACGCCTCTGAACCCGTATCAAAGGCGTTTCCTTAATGTAGCGCGACCCAGGATTGAACTGGGGACCTCATGATTATGAATCATGCGCTCTAACCGGCTGAGCTATCGCGCCATTTGTTTTTAAACTTAATCACAAAGGTACGACTTTTTTAGAAAAGGTCAAAAGTTATATCAAATTTTGTTATGTCGACCAACCTAATGGTTTTAATCTTGATTTACCAAAGGGTTCCAACCTTGTGCTTTCAACTCAAATTCTTGTCCGTCGCGACTGATAAGGACACATCCTGCTTCAGGTTTAGTGATGTGCCCTATCAATTTGACTCCTTCCAATTTCATTGCTTTTTCATGATCGGCAAGAGGAATGGTAAAAAGCAATTCGTAATCTTCTCCCCCATTCAAAGCACAAGTAGTAAGATTCATATTAAATTCTTCCGCCATCACAGCCGTTTGATAGTCAATAGGAATATGTTCTTCATACACCCTGCAACCGGCTTTACTCTGCGAACAAATATGTAATAGTTCGGAAGAAAGACCATCCGAAATATCTATCATAGCAGTAGGAGTGATACCGGTTTCACTCAACCTTTGAATAATATTTCCACGGGCTTCCGGTTTAAGCTGACGCTCCAGAATATATTCTTTACCCGCAAAATCCGGTTGTATAGTCTTTTCTCCTTTAAGCACAGCCTTTTCACGCTCTAACAATTGTAAACCCATATAAGCTGCTCCAAGATCACCGCTAACACAAATCAAATCGGTATCTTTGGCTCCGTTACGATAGACTATTTTGTCTTTATCCGCTTCACCGATACAAGTGATACTGATTGCCAATCCGGTAAGCGAAGAAGTAGTATCCCCTCCCACAATATCCACATTGTATTGTTTGCAAGCTAATTGTAACCCCATATAAAATTCCTCCATATCTTCTATGTAAAAACGTTTGGAGAGAGCAATGGAAACGGTTATTTGTTTGGGTGTCCCGTTCATAGCGTATATATCGGAAAAGTTAACAATTGCCGATTTGTATCCCAAATGTTTCAAGGGAACATAAGTAAGGTCAAAATGTACTCCCTCCATCAATAAGTCCGTAGTAATAAGTATTTCCTTTTCGGGATAGTGCAGCACAGCGGCATCATCGCCTATACCGTATTTACTCGACTCGTTTTGCAGATGAATGTTTTCCGTGAGGTGACGGATAAGTCCGAACTCACCGAGGGTTGCTATTTCTGTTTTCATTGAATAATAAAGATTATATACGGTTTACAAGTTCACGCATAATTAACGTCATTTTGGGCTGTGCCAAATTTGCTGCATTTTGAACATCTTCATGCGACACTTCTACTATCTTTCCTTCTACCCCAAGATCGGTAACTACCGAAACACCGAAAACCTTAATTCCACAATGATTTGCAACAATAACTTCCGGTACGGTGGACATACCTACAATATCCGCCCCCAAAGTACGAAACATTCGGTATTCTGCCGGAGTTTCAAACGTAGGTCCCTGAGTACCTACATAAACACCCTGTTGCACGCTGATATTGTTTTCTTTGGCAACATCCAAAGCCTTACCGATAAACTCTTTAGAATAAGTTTCACTCATATCGGGAAAACGAGGTCCGTAAGGTATGTTTTTACCTCGTAACGGATGCTCCGGAAAGTGATTGATATGGTCGGTGATAAGCACCAAATCACCTATTTCATAGTCGGGATTCATACCTCCGGCAGCATTGGAAACGAAAAGGTTTTGTATTCCTAACTCTTTCATTATCCGTACAGGAAAAGTTACTTCTTGCATGGAGTAACCCTCATAATAGTGAAAACGCCCCTGCATTGCCATTATTTCCTTTCCACCCAGTTTGCCGAAAATCAGCTTTCCACTATGTCCTTCTACTGTTGAAACAGGAAAGTGAGGGATTTCACGATAGTCAATCTCGTATTTACCGGTAATTTCTTCGACCAAACTGCCGAGTCCTGTACCCAATATGATTGCTGTCTTAGGCTCCGACGATATTCTTTTTTTTATATAAGAAGCCGTTTCTTTTATACTTTCCAACATGGTCTATTATTTGTTTATTAAACATATTTTGTTGCCCTTTTAAAAACTTTACCTCGATGGGCAATACATACATCCGACTTTTCACCTCATCGGCTATCTCCGGACAACTAATCAATCGAGCAGCGTCCTTTTCCGTAGTGATGATTATTTTCCCCTTATTATCATCTAAATTACCAAAACGTTGATGAATGGTAGCAATATCTTTCGCGCTAAAATCATGATGGTCGGCAAAGGAAAGGATATCTATTTTTCGGGTATATCTTTTCAATTCCTCAATCATCGTTACCGGCGAGGCAATGCCTGTGATTAACAGTATGCTTTCTTCCACCGACACAGTTTCTAAACTTCTTCTATCATGAACTTGATTGTCCGGAAAAACGGGTATCAAATCTCCGTATTCAAATGTAGAAAAATAAAGCTGTTGACAGGGATAAAGCCCTATCCTTTTTGCAACGATAGTATAGTCTGCGGATTGAATATTTTGCGGACATTTGGTAACTATCACAATGTGCGCCCGATTCTTACCAGACACGGATTCGCGCAAACGACCTGCCGGCAGCAAAGCGTCATCAACAAATAAACGATGATAATCCGTTAATAAAATATTAATGCCGGCTTGTATATAACGGTGTTGAAAGGCATCGTCCAACAACACGACATCTATTCCCTGATTTTTCAAACCGCAAAGGTTGTTTATTCCATGCCGACGATCTTCATCAACGGCTACGCAAACTTCGGGAAATTTCCTTTTTATCTGGTAGGGTTCATCACCAATGTTTTGTGCATTGCTTTGAGAACCGGCAAGTATATACCCTTTTGTTTTCCGCTTGTATCCACGACTGAGTACGGCTACGTTAAATTCATGCCGGAGAAGTTTTATCAAATATTCTATGTGTGGAGTCTTTCCTGTGCCACCGACGGCAATATTGCCGACACATATCACCGGAATATCATAACTCTTTGATTGGAGGATATTCCAATCAAAAAGTTTATTGCGTAAATATACAACTGTCCCGTACAAAAACGAAGCCGGATATAGCCATTTTGTTATAGCTATGGAACGTCTTTCAGTCATGTTATGGCAAGGATTATTCTATATTTAAGTCCATAGGCAAGCGTGCCTGTATAAAATCATTCTTTTCGATGTTTCTTAACAGGTTAAACTCATTATAGTAATTTCCCAGCTTACTTTTCAATAATCTTGATTCTACATAGTTGTCCGGCTTGCTTTCCAGTAAAGATGAAAGAAAATCTTTTTTCTCCGGATATGCCATTACGGTATAACTCTCCACATCTGCTTTTTGGACAGCTATTTCCAATGCTTTATCAATACTGCCCAACTCATCGACCAATCCGAGTTCTTTTGCGTCAGCACCGGTCCATACACGCCCTTGTGCGATTTTATCCACTTCTTTTTTGCTCATATTACGTCCTTCGGCACAGCGAGTCAAAAAAAGATCATACCCCTGATTAATTTTCATTTGCAACAATGCCCGTTCACCTGTGTTAAAGGGACGTTCTACCGACCCGAAATCGGCATATTTGTTTGTCTTTACTACATCAAAGGTTATTCCCACTTTGTTTGTCAACTTCTCTGCATTGGGTACTATTCCAAATATACCGATAGAGCCTGTCAGAGTAGTAGGTTCGGCTACGATACAATCCGCCGCACAAGAAATATAATAGCCACCGGAAGCAGCATAGTCTCCCATAGAAACCACGACCGGTTTCTTCTTTTTCAATTCGCTGACGGCATACCATATTTGTTCCGACCCATAAGCGCTTCCTCCGGGTGAGTTCACTCGCAGAACCACAGCCTTTACATGATCGTCATTTTTCAGCTCACGCAAGTCCTTGATAACCTTCGCCGATACAATTCCTTCCTCATTCGAGCTTATTCCTATATTATCAATCGCCCCAAACGCATAATAGACAGCTATGACATTTCCACTTATATCTTTTGGAACATTCCTTTTGACGTTTTTCATGTCATTCAACCCCAATATCGTCAAACGACTATCCTTATCCATCTGCATATAGCTCTTCAGGTAATCACGTACATCATTTTTGTATATAAGCGTATCGGCTAATCCGCATCTTACAAACTCTTCCGTCGGATGATACATAAGCATACGGTCTGCGTAATCATTTAAAGAGTCCACGCTAATATTACGCGACTCTGAAACATCGTTCACAAGCTGATTCCATATTGAAGAAACATATTCCGTTACCTGTTTGCGGTTTTCGGGACTCATCTCCGTACCAATATACGGTTCTACTGCCGATTTATAAGTTCCCACTTTAAACACTTGCATTTCAACTCCTATCTTTTGTAATAAGTTCTTAAAGAAAACAGGTTTTGAAGCAAGTCCTTTCCATTCGATACCGCCGCAAGGGTTCAACATTACTTTATCTGCTACACTTGAAAGATAATAAAGTCTTTGTGTGTAGTAATCGCCGTAAGTGATAATGAACTTACCGGTAGATTTAAAATCCAATAAGGCATTTCGTATCTCCAGCAAAGAGGCATAAGAAGCGGATAGATTGGTTGCTTGCAAATAAAGACCTTTAATGTTTTCATTATCTCTGGCTTTTCGGATAGAAGAAAGAATATCGTCCAATCCGTAGTAGGAAGTGAATTCCGTTCCCAAAATCCGGTCTAAGGGATTGTCTGCGGTACGCTCCATGAGATCTCCATTGAAATCGAGCATCAGTATGGAATTTTCTCTGACAATTGTTTCCCTGCTATCGAAAGACATTATCATACTGAAAAATACAACAACACTAATAAAAAACAACACAATACATGACAGTACAATACCGGTAACTGTGGCGAATGTGAATTTCAGGAAGTCCTTCATCTACTTTTACTTTGTTGTTAGACAATCTATTAATTTAGAATTGTAAGCAATACATCTTTGACAAAGATACATAAAAAAATGTATTTAATCAATTATTCGTAGCGCATTTGTGAAAAAGCAAAAGAGAGTATGTTCAATAAGGTTTGAGTAAAGTTTAAATCTGTTTATTGTTTATGACTGAACAGCCATGGAAAGAGTTCTGTTTCTTTAAAAACATAATCCCATGCATTATGCCCCACATTTTCATATTCGGTATATTTGACATCACACCCACTTTGTGTCAGAGCATCATATAATCGAGTAGAATTGACCGGTGGAACTACCCCATCATTATCTCCATGAAACAACCAAACTGAGGTAGTCTTTGCATATTTGTTTATCTTGTCAATGCTGCCGCCACCACATATTGGGAATGCTGCGGCAAATGTGTCAGGCATTCTCCAGAGCAATTCCAAAGTACCCATCCCTCCCATCGACAATCCTCCTATGTAAACTTGCCTAAGATTGATTTTCCCTGAGGTTAACCAATCTTCAATTAAATACATAAGAGTTTTCATGGACATTGTCGGCTCATCATTTATCCCAAATGCAAATGTTCTTTCCCCTTTTATGGTGTGACTTCTTACATTCGCCCAATAATTGTTTTCAGGACATTGAGGCGCAATAACGATAGCCGGATACTTACTTTTAGTGTTTTCCAGTAAAAATGTTTTCCCATGAGTTAATTGTTTCTCATTGTCGTTTCCACGCTCTCCTGCTCCATGGAGAAATATAATCAATGGATATTGTTTCGTTTGATCATAATTATCAGGAAATGAAATTTTATAGGGCAGGGAAAAGCCATTTTGCATAAATAATCCATTTTCAAATTGAGCGAATACGCAAATTGTAGTATTAAAAAAAATAAATATAAAAGCCAATATTTTCTGTTTCATAATTTTATATTAATGCGAATCAAGGATTAAAAAGGGATTTCAAGTCTTTTCTTTAATATAAGAACCTGTTTAAATTTGATTAAAACACGTTTTATAAGAATTCCAAAGGAGTTATATATATAGAAAAACTTGAATACACCACTTCCTTCGACTCCTACAGAGTCGAATATTACTTTTATTTGCTGTTTCTACCAATATTCGAATCCGAAGGATTCCTTTTAAATAAATTTAAACAGGCTCTTATTTTAGTGTAAAATCAGCTTCATTAGTCTCATCTGCCGCTGATGCCGCAACCCAAAGTTTAAAGCTGCCCGGTTCAGTGATGTATTTCATATTTACATCATAAAAAGCCAAGTCTTTATCTGATATGACAAATGTAATTTGCTTCGTTTCACCTTGTTTCAAGCTTACCTTTTTAAATCCCTTCAGTTCTTTTACCGGTCTTGTAACGCTTGCTGTAATATCACGGATATACAACTGAGCAATTTCTTCCCCGTCAAAGTTTCCGATATTGCTTATATTTGCCGTAATGGTAATTTTATTACCTTTACTCAGAGAGTTTTTATCCAGCTTTATATTGCTGATAGTAAAGGATGTATAACTTAATCCGTAACCAAACGGATACAGAGGAGAGTTATCCGCATCCAGATAAAAAGACCTGTAATCTGCTTTAGGGTTTGCAGGGTCAACAGGGCGTCCTGTATTTTTATGGTTGTAATAAATCGGTACCTGTCCAATATTTCTTGGAAAAGAAATCGCCAGTTTTGCCGACGGATTACAGTCTCCTGCAATAATATCGGCAACACCATGTCCTGCCATTGTTCCCGGATACCATGCTTCTATAATAGCATCTACATTCGCAGCTTCCCAACTCAAATCCAAAGGACGTCCATTGAACAAAACCAAACCAATCTTCTTATATTTTTTTATTTCTTTCAATAATTCCTGCTGCACTCCCGGCAGTTTTATATCCGTACGGCTAGCTGCCTCTCCAGACAAATTAAAGTCTTCTCCCATAGCGACAAGTACAATATCAGCCTGCCGGGCTACAGACAAAGCCTGTGCAAAACCGGCTTTGCTATCGGTGGTAAGATCGCAGCCTGCCGCATATACGAATTTTACTTCCGAATCCTTATATTTCTCAACCAAACCGTCGAATAAGCTCACACTTTCGTTTCTCCTTCCCCGTCCGGCCCACTCTCCATTTAGGCTGTTCCGGTTTTTTATCATCGGACCTATCAAGGCAACAGTTTGAGCTTTGTTTTTGTCTATCGGAAAATAACTGTTATCGTTCTTTAACAGCACAACTGATTTTCTTACAGCCTCTTTGGCTATTTCAAGAAATTCAGGCTTCATCAAGGTTGATTTTTCTCTTTCTTCGTCCAGATATTTATATGGGTCGTCGAAAAGCCCCAGTAAAAACTTCATCTCAAGTATGCGCCGAACAGAGTTGTCAATTGTTTTTTCACTAACCAAGCCGTCTTCTACGGCTTTTTTTAAGTTGCCAATGTAAAGTCCGTCTGCCATATCCATGTCTATACCTGAATTTATAGCCAGAGCAACTGATTCTTTTTCACCCTTGGCTACCCCATGTGCTATCAGTTCTTTCACAGCAGTATGGTCTGAAACTACAAATCCGCCGAATTGCCAGTCGTGATGCAATAAGTCTGTGAGAAGAAATTTATTTCCCGTACATGGAATACCTGCTATTTCGTTGAACGCAGCCATATATGTCGCCACTCCGGCATCTTTAGCAGCCTTAAATGGCGGCAAGTATGTTTCATACAATGTCCTTTCGGAAATATCGGCAACATTATAGTCACGTCCGGCTTCTGCGGCTCCATAGGCTACAAAGTGTTTGGCGCAAGCCAGAATAGTGTTGTTTTCTTTCAGATTTTGCCAATCATCTCCCTGAAAACCTTTTATACGAGCTTTAGCAATCAGACTGCCCAAGCAGGCATCTTCGCCGGAACCTTCCATAACACGCCCCCAACGGGCATCACGGGCAATATCAACCATCGGAGCAAAAGTCCAGTGTATCCCTACAGACGAGGCTTCCTCAGCGGCAATACGCGCTGTTTTCCGCATTAATTCCAAATCCCAGGAACAAGCTTCTGCCAATGGCATCGGGAAAATTGTACTAAATCCATGTATGACGTCAAAACCTATCAGTACGGGTATTTTCAGACGTGAATTTTGCATGGCGGCATCCTGTATTGTCTTGTTATTCTTTACAGTCACCGTATTGAATACGCTACCAATAGTTCCTTCGCGCAAATACTTTGCCACATCCGATTTTGAAGCCGGTCCGGTGATAATCTCTCCATTACTGGTAAACTGGGTTGTCTGGGCTATCTTTTCATCTAAAGTCATTAATGCCAGAACGGAATCGACTTTTTGTTCTATGGCTTTGTCTTTACTATAACTTTGCCATGAAGAACCGGAATTGCAACTATAAAAAATAACACCCAAAAGAATTGTTGTCAAAAGCAGCTTTTTCATATTTTTTCTGTTAAATTGTCTGTTTTAAATTATTTAAGATGCGGGCTTTTAAATCCAAGCTTTTTCAAACCGTTCTGAATATCGGGATGACTCATAAAAAGATTCCAGATGAGTTGTGTACGGTAGTTTTCAATCATAACAATAATAGGACCCTGATCTATACTGATATACGATTCGGCAAACCAGTCTTTCGTAAGGTTAAAAGCATCTTTGAAGCCATATTCACCCCATAGTTTATCACCTAGTTCGTAATAAAAATAGCGCATTGCCTGCATTGAATATTCAGGTGTGTATGGTATGGAAGAAATTGCAGCCGTCGGTGTTATAACTCCGGGATCGTTTTGCGGACTATGCGCCGAATATCCCTTGTTTCCGTCGCTTGCGGTCAATCCCCAGCATTTGTTACCGTAACCCTTATAGTTATTCGGATTTTCGATACAATATTGGCGGTTAATGAGGGTATGGTTTACCATTTGCTCCCAATAATTGGCATAACGGTCTTCCAGTCCTCTGGGATCCAGTCCCATATACGAATAGTGAGTAAAAAACAATGGACCTCCGAAGTCCGTACCTAAAGGAAGTTTTATGCCATAGTATTCTTTGCCGTTTGCGAATGTATTTGAATTAGCCCATCCTTCATGATAAACACTTGTTTTGATAGGATAGGTGGGTGAGGATGCCGCCAGAATATAAACAATATGACATTCATTGTGCCCTTTTATCTGGTGGGCTTTCGACCAACCGTGATTCGGCGACCAGTGCCAAAATAACACATTTTCGTTGTTTCGGGTGAAGAAATCCCATTCGGCTTCACGCCAAAGTCTATTGATTTGGCTTCTTATCCGTCTTTCATCATTATTATTTTTTATAAAATATTGGTGCGCAGCCAATAGTCCTTCAAACATGAAAGCTGTTTCCACCAAATCGGCGCCATCGTCTTTACGGCTGAATGGTACTGTTTCTCCCGTGGTTCCATGCATCCAGTGAGGCCATATACCACGATAATGCCGGGCATCCCTATCAAGGAAATTAAGTACCTTAAGCATTCGTTCCACCCCTTGTTCTCTCGTGATAAAACCTCTTTCTATTCCGACGATTAATGCCATTACGCCAAAGCCCGAACCACCAAAAGTTACTACCTCATTATCAGGTAAACGCGTGTTATTTGTGCGCTCTCTTGACAAGCCGCTAACGGGGTGGGCAAAATCCCAGAAATATCTAAAGGTTTGCTTTTGTACCAAAGTCAATAACTCATCATCGCTAATCTGTTTCGCATCTTTATTTTGAGAAAAACTTCCCGTATTAAAACAGCAGAAAAAGATGACGAGAAAGACTAACCGGCTAAACTTTTCCATTTGTATTTATTTTTATGTAATCAAACAATTATTTCATTTTACTAAATCCGGAAACCAAGTTTGCTTAAACCTGCCTGTATTTCTTTATCAGACATAAATAAGTCCCACATCAAACCACTCCTGTGATTTTCTATCATTACAATAATAGGTCCTTGATCAATCGCGATATGCTGGCTGTCGAACCAGTCGGCTGTGAGATTAAATGCATCTACAAAACCATAGTCAGACCATAGTTTATCGCCTAATTTATAATAAAAGAAATGCAGAGCCTTTAAAGATTCTTCAGGTGTGTACGGGATAGAAGACAAGGAGGCTGTAGGTGCAATAACGCCTCTGTCATTCGACGGGGAATGTGCGCTATATCCGTCGTTCCCATCGCTGGCAGTCAAACCCCAGCAATTGGCTCCATATCCATTATAACCTTTGGGATTCTCCACGCAATAGCTGTAATTAATCAGGCTGTGATTTCTGTTTTGCTCCCAATAATCTGTATATTGGTCTTTCAGGTTTTTGGGATTAATTCCAAGAAAAGAGTAATGGCTGAAGAACAACGGACCCCCGTAGGCATTCCCTAATGGAAGCTTATGATTATAAAACAAATCTCCATTCACAAAATCTCCGTTTCTTGTCCACCCTTCCTTATATACGCTTTCAGCAATAGGGTATGTAGGTGAAGAAGCTGCTAATACGTAAACAATCAAAGCTTCATTCCACCCTGTTATTTTTAGATTCTTCACCCATGCTTTGTCGGGACTCCAGTGCCAATAAAGAACCTTTTCATTGTTTTTTTGATACCATGTCCATTCTATATTTTCCCACAAGCGTGTAATATCGTTTCTTAAACCGGTCTCTTCCGGATTGTCGCCTTTAAAGTAATTTCTGGCAGTTAACAATCCCTGAAACAAAAAGGAGGTTTCTACAAGGTCTCCCCCATTATCGTCAACACTGAACGGAATGGTAACACCCGTCTCGCCATTAATCCAGTGAGCATACGCTCCATGATATTTTGTGCATTTTGTATCTAAAAAATCAACGATCTTTCGGATACGATTCAAAGCATCGCTGCGGGAAATAAATTGCCTTTCAGCGGCTACGATAATAGACATGACACAAAAACCCGTACCTCCGGTAGTTACCGTATTAACAGATGGGGTTCGTTCCCGGGTCATACCCGATACGGGATGCGATAAATCCCAGAAATAACGGAATGTTTGTTTCTGTACCAAGTTCAGTAATTCTTCATCAGAGATACGAGGAAATTTATCATCCATGTCCATACCTGTCTTAATAGAGAATGTTTTCCCCGTAAAGATGGATGCTCCATTCTCTGATTTCACCCCTGAATTTATAATCAGGTTATATTGTGAGAAAGATTTCAGACCGGCAGTAACAGTTATTACCGGATTATTATCACTGTTTAGTATTAAATTAACAGGTTGTGCATCTTGATTTTTCAATACAACATTCTCATACAGGCTATTGACCGCTGCTTTATCTGAAAAAGTCAGCACAATACTTATATTAGGATTTACATCTGTATAACTTTCCTGATTTTTTATATCGTATATACTAATTGCTTCCAGCTTAAAGCTTTCTTTGTTATCGTCGGAACCGTTGTCGTTACCACAGGAAAAAAAGAAACAGAATGCGAATAACAGGCTACATGCTTGATGACTTCTCATTGAAATAATATTCATATTTTGACCTTATATTCAACAACCAGCGTTGCGTGAAGGTTAATACCGGTGTGTTTCCTCATTTCAGGAGGAAAACAAAGATAATAAATTTTTACGATATAAACTAATTGTGAAGGCAATAATTATACGTTTATTGATAGCTTTTTTTGATGCCGGTTTTAGACTAAATCGTTAGTCTAAAACCGGCTCACAGCCATTTTTATAACGTTCTTAGAACAACAATCATAAAATTGGTATTACATAAGAACATTGTCAACCTTCATTATTCTTTATTTGCGTACAACGCTTTAATCTGACTATCGGACAAAGCCTTATTATAGAAACGAATTTGATCATACTTCCCCTGAAAAGTCTTACTATTGATAACCCAGGAATCTTGCTTTCCAGTGGTTTGTCCCGCCAATGCGGAAAAAGCTCCGAAAACAATTTTTCCATCACATAGTGCAGGGTCGAACATTAATGGTCCAAAAGTACCTCCTCCCAGTTGTCGATTAAGTAATGCAGCTTCTCCATCCCTGAAAATAGAAAAAGAAGAAGTAGCGCCATTGTACCGGAAAACCAGATGTGTCCATTTATTCCATACATCTTCTACCCTTGAACTTCCTTCAGGTTGTACGCTACCTACATCCAGCCATGTATCTTTAGGGCTTCCTCCGGCAGGTACAGTACGCATGTATCCCTTTATATAAGCTTGGTTTCCATTATTATTGTTTTCAAAATACAATTCGACATAACCCAGTGAATGGTCTTTCTTAGCAATGGATAATATCCCTTGTACATTTTCATTACGTGGCGAGTTTATCCACAAGGAATATGTAAAACTACCCAGGCTTATTATTGTATCAGTCAACGATACCGGAGGGGTAGCTATTATATAAGCTCCATCCGAACTTTCAAAAGTTTTTCCTATCAGTCCGTCGGCATACTTTTCTCCTACTGATATCATCGAATAACGATAATTACTTTCGTTTTTTTCATTCTGATCGAAAGGCAAGTAAACCTTGAGCGGATTATAAGCCGGCACATATACCGGTGGATAATCAAATGCCGGATCCTGGTCCATATCTTGGAAACAAGAAGTCGTTCCCAATAGCATTAAACATGTTGTAATCAACAATGTATATTTATTCACTTTCATAATAATCAGTTTAATAGTTAGGATTTTGAACTAAAACACCATTTGATTTGTCGATTTCTGCTTGAGGCAAAGGCAGATATTGATGCTTTGGCAAATATGTTTTACCTGCTGCACCCAATACCGATTGTGCATCACCCCATCGAACCAGATCATAGAAGCGGTCCCATTCCATAGCTAATTCTACTCTTCGTTCATGCTTGATTGCAGCACGCAGTGCAACTTTGTCCTGCGTAGTAACTCTAGGTAAAACGGCGGGATCGGATGAACTCTTTCTTGCCCGACCTCGTACTTGTTCCAGATAATTCAGTGCCAGGCTGGCATTGCCTAATTCATTGGCGGCTTCCGCACCAATCAATAAAACTTCAGAAAGCCGGATCATACGCACATTTACCCAATATCCGCCATTAGTGTATTTGGACCTTAAAGCAGGGTTTGTATAACTTTTTTTATTATAGTATTTGTTAATGACATCAGCATTAGCACAAGGTTTTTCGTTCCAAGGCTTATTAGGAGGACAGATAGCCGGGTCTTCTCCTGTTTTGTAAAAATAGAGTAAGGTTTCATCCCTGCGCGGATCTCCCGCTTCAAATGCATCGCTCAGATTTTGGGTAGGAGTAGAGTATCCCCATCCGAAATTCCAATCTCCTGCACCTCTTACACCTTGTACCTGGGCATATTGGCTTCCTATCTCATTAGACCCTTTCATTTCATCCGTTGCAGTACATTGCAGTTCCCATATTGATTCGCTGCAATTTTCACCTGTTTCCCTGAATATTTCTTCGAAAGGAGTGTTCAAGTCATACAAACCGGAATTAATTACTTCGTTTGCCAATGACAGCATATTATTATAGTCATTACGTTGCATATATGTTTTGGCATGTAATGATTTTGCTGCTCCCCAGGTAAGACGCCCGGGATATTGAGTACCCCAGGTAAGAGGGAGATGTTTTGCCGCTTCAATCAAATCATTATCAATCAACTCATATATCTTAGCCACTGATGATTTTTTCACATTTGCTTCTGCCGCATCTGTAAATGTAAAATCAATAAGAGGCACTTCGCCGAATGCACGCACCAAGTTAAAATAGATAAATGCCCTGAAAAAATGAGCCTCCGATTTATTGACCAGATCACCGTCGGTAAGAGTTCCTTGTGTACCAGCTTCTTCTATAGCTCCTAAAACCTTATTGGCTATATGTACAATAGCGTAATTGTTAGTCCAATAATCTTGTATGCCAAAAGAAGGATTATATGCAAAATCATCGAACATAGCTGCCCAATTCGCACCGTCTCCTGCCGTACTCCCTTTTTCTATATCTTCACATCGGAAATTATGAACAGCAAGTGCGCTGTTACCGGTTGTTACATGAAATCCTCTTGTACTTGCATACATACTAAAAACATCCGAAGCAAACGAACCTCCCTTATTGTCATCGGCTGTCCACTGTCCTTGCGGCTCCTGATTCAGCAGGTCGCTACATGCGGCATAAGCAATTAAGACTATAGATAACATACAGACATATAGTCCTTTTGATATATATTTTTTCATAACTGATAGTTAAAATTAAAATGAAAGATTAAAACCTACCGTATAAATTGCCGGCATAGGATACCCTCCTTCGTCGACACCAAAAGTCAGAGCATTACCTCCTATTTCAGGAGTATATCCTGAATTTTTATGCCATGTCTTCAGGTTTTGAACATTACCATAGATACGCAACGATTGTAAATATATTTTACTCAATAAAGATTTATTGAATGTATAGCCTAATTCGATGTTGCGGATACGAAAGAAACTTCCGTCTTCTACAAAATAAGAAGAAGCAAGATTGTTTACTGTTCTTGACGGATCAAGAACAGGTTCCCAGTTTGATGTTCCTTCTCCATGCCACCTGTTCAGATGTGCTTTTCTATAATTCAACTGAGCATAAGTAGAAGCATTTCCCCAATTACGGTATATTTCATTTCCATATACACCCATCATGTCTATGCTCAAGCTGATTCTTTTATAAGTCAAACTTGCATTTATCCCGTATGTGAAATCCGGAGTAGGATTACCGATCATGGTTCTGTCTTTAGTAGTGATTTTACCATCGCCGTCAATATCCCTGAATTTCAAATCTCCCGGTTTAACTGACACAACCGTACTTGGCGGAGATTGGAAAACATCTTCTTCATTTTGATAAATACCAACAACCTCATACCCGTAAAAGTGAGCGATAGGATAACCTGCCAATGTCCGCGATGCCCCGCTATACTTCGCATCACCTTCATCGCGACCCAACGATACTACATTATTCTTTATGGTTGTAAGGTTAGCGCCTAAGGAATAGTTGAAGTCTCCATTAGCTAATTTATCATTCCATGAAATTGCGACTTCGACTCCTTTATTGCTTATTTCTCCAAGGTTCTCCAATGAATTTTGAGCTCCCGTACGGGATGCCAACGATACGATGATATCCTTGGTCAGCTTGTTATAGTAAACGGACTCTATACTCAATCGTTGATCCAGCATTTTTGCTTCAAAACCGGCTTCCCATGAAGTGGTTTTTTCCCAATGGAGGTTCTGAACCAAATACTGGTAAGTATAACCGGGTATAATTTCATCTCCGAATACCGCACTGCCTGAACTGGTCAATGTAGGATAAGAGGGATAATTATTACCGCCGGTATTTTCCGAACCCAATACACCCCATGAACCTTTGATTTTTAGATGATCAAGTATGTCTTGGTTGCCTATAAGGCTTTCATCTAAAATCCAACCTGCTCCTATGGAATAGAAATTGTCCCATGTATTACCCACGCCACTGAATACGGATGATCCGTCACGACGATAAGAAGTGTTCAGCAAATATTGATTGTCGTAATTGTATAAAGCCCTTACCAAATACGACATGGAAAATCGTTTCCACTGACTACCGCCATTGGTAGAGGCGGCTGTACTGCTTAGAGAACTGAGCCACCATTTATCGGTGTTGTCGCCGGGCGAGAAATAGATATCTTCCAGTTTCTGGGAGCGATTGCCATCCAACGAAGAAGACTCTCTATAGTTTGTCGTAAAACCCAGCATGGCGGTCAAACCATGGTTGCCGAATTTATTTTCGTAAGTTAAAATATGATCCTGTTGTGCCGACAGATTGGTAGACTTGCTTTGGCTGACGGTTTCCGCTTTACTGCCAATAGTTTCTTTTTTATTTCCACCGATTATGTCAGGATTATATTCGTATATGATGGGAGTGAAACCACGCGATTCGTTCATGGAATAATTCAGCGAGAAGGTAGTTTTAAATGTGAAATTCTTTAAGAATTTAGCTTCTCCGAATATATTTCCGGCTACCCGGTGGTTTGTGCCTAAATTATGTCGTGCCTGCAGTTCCACTGCTCTGTATGGATTGGCTGCTTGCGCCCTTTGAAAATCCGGCAGTGAATGTACCAGTCTTTCGGACGCTTTTGTAACGGGATCAATGTAGTCATAATGTGTTGGCGCAATTGGTACGGCTTTTATAGCGCCTTCAACCCCTTTTGCATCAGGCGGTAGAGTTCTGGAGCCATTTACTTGATAACCAAACTTGAGGTAATTATTTACCTTGTATTCACTGTTTAGATTCAAAGTGATTTTACTGAGTTTCTCCGACTTGATAGAACCTTCTTCCGTTGTATAGCCAATACCTAAATAGAACTTGTTTTTATCCGATGCTCCGGTAATGCTGATGTTATTGTTGTTTAAAAAACCGGTCTGGAAGATTTCATCTTGCCAATCGGTATCTGCTTGCCAGTCGGTATAATTGAAAGGTTTTGCATTCTGATTGTTTAATTGTTCATTGTACAATTCCTTAAACTCAGCGGCATTTGTCAGCGGCAGCCTGTCGGATATATGTTTCCATCCGACAGATGAATTAATATTCACCACCGTTTGTCCTTCTTTCGCTTTCTTAGTGGATAAAATAACAACGCCATTAGCTCCGCGTACCCCAAAAATAGCTAATGATGAAGGGTCTTTCAAGACCTCAATAGATTCAATATCCGCCGGATTAAGATAATTGATATTGTCAGTGAACAGACCATCTACTATGTACAACGGCGTATATCCATTAATAGAGTTTGTACCGCGTATGCGTATTTCAGGGTCTTGCCCTGCTCTACCGGTATTTATGATTTGTACTCCGGCAATCATGCCTTGTATGGAAGCTAAAGGATTCGTTGATGGCTTGTTCGCTATCTGTGTTCCTGCAATGCTTACGATTGAACCAGTCAAATCTCTTTTCTTTGCTGTTCCATAGCCGACTACAACAACTTCATCGAGCAATTGGACATCTTCTTCCATCGTTACATTCACCTCTTTCCTCCCATTTATTAGTATTTCGACCGTTTTCATTCCAACGATGTTGTAAATAAGAGTAGCATTAGAGGGTACATCGGCTAAAGAATACTTGCCGTCAAGAGATGTTATTGTACCAACAGCTTTACCTTTGATGGTAACAGAAGCACCAATAACAGGCTCTCCGGTATCGGCTTCGGTAACTTTGCCGGTTACTGTTATGTTGTTCTGTCCGAAGGCAAAACCGCTAACGAGTAACATACATAAAATAATTAAATGTTTTTTCATTCTATAAAAATTAAGTGTGTTAATAAATGAGTTTCCTTTTTTAAGTTGTACAATATTTTTTGCTTGGTTACTTCCAATAAGGATAAATATGCCGGGGCAGCAAGAACAATGAGAACAATAGCATCAGAAATAAGGGTGAAGTAAGGATACTTGTTCCTTATCACATAAAATTCAACCCTCATAAAAATACAGTAAGCTGAAAATCGTCAATGCAACAGGTACTTTAATACTACTGCATGATTTTATAAAATCATAATTTTCATCGTTTTAAACAATAATATAAAACCCGTAGTGCATTTGCTTCCCGTACACATGCTCAGGGGTTATATCCGTATTTTGTCCGATCCATATCCGATTCATGTCCGATCCATATCCGATTCCCAAGCGGACATATATGCCCCCAAAAGCCCCTCGAATACCCTTCGGATGGGCTACAGAATGCTAAGAAAGTACCAAGGAATTCCGTGTCGGAAAACGAATCCAACCTCGCACTTATTTGCCACAAGAATAGGAGGAAAGAAGTTAGAGAGGATTAAGGGAAGAAGCAGAGAGGATTACTTGAAACGTATCATAAAATCGGTAAGATCTTGTTCTGACGGAATATTCAATCTTTTGCGCAGTCTGTAACGTGCAGCTTCAATTCCTCTTATTGATATATTCATCATATTACTGATGTCTTTCGTACTTAGATTCAATCTCAACAATGCACATAGACGCAAGTCATTGGAAGTAAGGTCCGGATAACGTTCCTTAAGATTCCTGAAAAAGTTTTCGTGTATCCTGTCAAAATTAGACTGGAACATCGCCCAATCATCATCGGATGTCATGTTATCATCAAGCGAGTGGATAATTTTACCTATAAAATGTTTGGAAAATTGACCTTTTTCACTCTGTCTGACAAGTTCTTCCTTTATATGAATAAGAAATTCTTTATTTCTTATACTTAACATTGTAAAGTTTGCAAGTTCTTTACTCTTATGGGATAGCTCCAATGCCAACTGCTCTTTTTCAAGTTCAATAATCAGTTTTTGTTGATGTTCTATTTCTGCATCATGCAGCCTTTTTTGCTCTTGTATCTGTTGGTTTCTTTGCTTGTTTTTCTGTCTGTTTGTATAATTATATACCGAATAGATTATAAAAAATATGAGACCTATACCGATTACAATGTATAGTATTATTGCATAATATGCCAAGTAATAGGGTATTTTAATAATAAATGAATATTTTACTTCGGATATTATTTCCTGACTATTAAATAATTCGGCTCTAAATATATATTCGCCAAATGGTAGCCTTGAATATCCAGTTTGTAAATCTTTCATGTTTTCATGCCAAATACCTGTTTCATCCAAACCATCCAACCTGTATCTTATATACACTGATCTTTCGCTGAATACAGGACAATACAATGAAATATGGATATTATTATTGCTGTAATTTATCTCACCTTTCGTATTTACAGACAGTAAAATAATATTCAAACCATTATTATCATATACTTTTATTTCTTTTATCTTTAGTTCGGGCTGCCGGGAATTAGTTGCCGGTATATCCTCCATGTATTTTGCCAATGCTCCATTTAGAGCGAAATATGTATCTTTCCCGGATACTATAAATACATTGCCTTTATTGTCAATCGGAGGATTATCAAATATTAACAGAGGTATCTGATGTTTTATGATATATCTGTCATTCGAAAATTGTACCAAGGAATAGTTTTCTCTATCAATAAACCAATATTCCGAATTGCTTTTCTGTACCACATTATATGTGTTTGCAAGGCTTGTCAATTCATCATTCAGTTTATCGTAAGGTATTATTTCCTTAATAATGTCATCGTATGTATAAAACTTGTTTTCTCCGGTAAATACAATTCTGCCATTTACTTTGAATACATTTATCTTTAAATCCTTGCTTTCACCTAAAGTATTGTAAAACTTGACATCTTCCGCTTCGGTCAAACTATCGTTAAGCTTAATACGGAAGATACCCCTATGCATGTGTTCAGCCCATATATTCCCCAAGTGATCGACTTCGATATGTTCTATAAGATTCATAAAGTTTTCAATCCGGTTGGAATAATACCATTCTCCATTGAGTTTTTTCCGGTAAACATTCAAAAAGGTATAGGTATTCTGAAACAATATATCCTGATTATTAATTGTACATTTTATTATATTTCTTGCCCCTTTTATAGAAGAAAAGGGTATTACTTTTTCTCCTTCAACACGAAAAGATCCCATATTATGTCCACAAATAACCTGTCCGTCAATATTCGATATGCTCCAAGTCTGTCCTTCCGTTCCCGGCAGCATTTTCAATTTATTTACCTTATTTTGGTAATAGTACAGACCTTGATTGGAAGCTATGTACGAAACTTCGTCGCTTATCAATGCATCATACACCATTCCAATATGGTAAGGTGTCGGATTGAAAATATACAAGTCGGAATTATGATATATCTTGACTAATCCGTTATCCAGTCCCAACCATAAATTATTATCTTCATCACAGAAAAGAGCCAATACGGTATTATTCATCAATCCGTTTTCAGAGTTAAGTTTCCACAATAAGTTACCATTCTTGTCTAACGCATATACTCCATTAGACAATGTGCCTATTATATAAGAGTCTTTTGCCATTATGACCTTATTGACGGATGAAGTTTTTAATTCCTCATTAATTGAATTATGCCACACATTTACGGTGGAATCAGAATGGTTGAGAAGATAAATTCCTTTGTTGCAAGTTATCAATAAGCTGTTTTCATTATTTGGCAGTATCCCGATCAGGTCGTCATCCCCATACAACTTGCGATCAATTATATTCTCGAAAGTATCGTTTTCGTATATGAACAGATTCCCATTTATTTTCTGGGAAAATATCTTATCCTTATAAATAAACATATTCAGAGGAGGAAATTCTTTATACGCTTTCAATGTAGAACCGTCATATACAAAATATGATGAGAAGTACTGAAAATAGACTCTATCATTATATTCTATGATATTCCAAATTTCATCATTCTTAAACACATAATCCTCCAGCAAATCTTTTAAGGATGTATATTTCAATTGATTAAACTCATCCCTGACAAAGTAGCCAAACTCCTCATACGAACCGACATATAAACGCCGGTCATTGGAATAATAAACACAACGTACAATATCATTATTAGGTAATTGATAAAGTTTCCAATGCATACCATCGTATTCCAAGACCCCTTGGTTGTTTCCAAAGTAAACCCGTCCTTCTTTATCCTGTGTCACCGACCAGTTCTGATTACCTGCATTGTAATTGTGCACCGAATAATTTGTGTTTCTAGGAACTAAAGGAAATCCATATATATGGATAATGACAAATACGGAACTAAATATAAGAAGAGTGTGTTTTTTCATTCGATTCAATTTTGAACCATTTAATTCAAGTTGCTATTTATAAAATAAGCGTCAATCCTCTACCTTTGCATTATCTACCCGCAAAAACAGGAGGACTGCTTGTATGGTTATAAAAACTGTTGCAATATATGTATTTTGGATGATATATTCAAAGCCATTGCCTACACGCTGGTTCAAAACATTTCTTTAAAAGTTTTATCAAATTCTCTTGAAAATTCATTGCTTAAATAGAAAATTTCCGTAACTTCGTTTACGGTTAGTATAGGGACAAGAATTTGTTATTTATTTGTAATTTAATGCTATAAATATAACCATGCCTGTTGAACGATGTTAGCTCTTTATCGAACTCACGTCATTTTACTAAAATAACTAGCTTATTTTGGAATAAGGTAATTTTAAAAACATCAACAAATGAACAGAAAGATAGCGAGCTTTTTAGTAAGCAGCATAATATGTTTTCTCTCCATACAGGGCAGGGAAGTAACAGCATTCAATGACGGATGGTTATTTAAAAAAGCGGAAAGTTTTCCGCAGCGATTAAACAATACTTGGCAGCCGGTAAACATTCCTCATACATGGAATGCAGAGGATATGCAAGTTAAAAAGAATATTTTTTATGCCGGAGCGGCTTATTACAAAAAGACTTATGTCCCGGACCAATCATGGGCGAACAAGCGGGTTTTCCTCCGTTTTGAAGGAGTGGCATCCGTAGCGGATTTGTTCATCAACGGTGAATTTGCAGGTAGTCACAAAGGCGGTTATTCCGCTTTTGCGATTGAAATAAGCAAACTTTTGAAATACGGACAGGAAAACGAAATCCTCATGAAAGTGGATAATTCTCCAAGGCAGGATGTAATACCGGTTAATCATACTTTATTCGGGGTATATGGCGGAATTTATCGTCCGGTCGAATTGATTGTTACCGAAAAAATAAATATTGCCGTTACAGACTATGCTTCACCGGGTATTTACATTACCCAGAAGAATGTAACCGGCAAATTGGCGGATGTTGACGTAAAGATAAAATTGGAAAACAAAACCCGGCAAGCGGAGAACGTTCGGATAATAACAACGATATTTGAAACGAGTGGAAGAATCAAAGCAAAACAAGAGTTTCCGGTAAAAGTCCTGCCGCAGGGAAGGCAAGTCTTTGTTCAGGATTTTGCTGTTAAAAACCCACATTTATGGCAGGGACTTGAAGACCCGTATCTCTATAAAGTAGTCGTACAAGTTGAATTTGCCGGTAGGATAATTGATGAAGTTGTTCAACCGCTTGGCATAAGGCGTTTTGAACTGAAAGCAGCCGACGGGATGTATTTGAACGGAAAAAAAGTACCAATGTACGGCGTTTGTCGCCATCAAGACTGGTGGCAGTCCGGAAGTGCATTGACTAATGATCAGCACGATACCGATTTGGCTATTATCCGGGAAATGGGTGCAACCACCATTCGTTTTGCACATTACCAGCAAGCTGAACGTATCTATGCCAAATGTGATAGCGCCGGTTTTATTGTATGGGCTGAAATACCTTTTGTAAACAGAGTTACAACCGATGAATCGGAAAACGCCAAACAGCAACTCACCGAACTGATTCGCCAAAATTACAATCATCCCTCTATCTATATATGGGGACTGCACAACGAAGTCTATACTCCTTATAACTACACAGTCGCGCTAACCGCCAAGTTGCACGATTTAGCCAAATCGGAAGATCCGTACCGGTACACTGTATCTGTCAACGGACACCAAACGGTTGACCAAGCTTCCAATCTAAATGCCGACGTACAGGGAATTAATCATTATTTCGGGTGGTATGAAGGGGAAATCGGGGACGTGGAAAACTGGGTGGAAAAGATGGAAAAGAATTTTCCCGAATATAAAATCATATTTTCCGAATATGGCGCCGAAGCCAATATCGACCAACAGGAAGAAACCGTAGGGGAATTTGGTCGTTACTTTTCTCAATTCTACCCGGAAACTTTTGCTACTAAATTTCACGAAATACAATGGGGCGTTATCGCAAAACACCCTTACCTCTTAGCGTCATACGTCTGGAATACGTTTGATTTTGCAACACCCGTCAATACACAGGGAGGAGTAGAGGCTCGCAATATGAAAGGACTTGTTACTTTTGACCGGAAAGTGAAAAAAGATTCCTATTACTGGTATAAAGCAAATTGGAGTAAAGACCCAGTATTGTATCTGACGCAGCGCCGACTTGTAAATCGAGAAAATAAGATTACACCGGTAACGGTCTATTCAAATCTTGGCGTCCCGCAATTATTTGTCAACAATACGGAAATAAAGGGCTTTTCAAAGGGAACTACCGATGTGCATTATGTTTTTAATGATGTGGAATTAAAGGAAGGAGAAAACATGATTGAAGTGAAAATTAAACATAACGGAGAAATAATCAATGATAAAATGGTATGGAATTATTCACCAAACAGTGAAAGTGAAAAAGACCCGTCCGTACCGGTAAAGAAAACAAAAGAACACATAGGTTTGTAATTATGAAAACAAAAATTATCCTTATCGCTTTCTTGTCGGCATGTTGGATATGGCAGGGAACAGCGCAAACAGATGAAAAAGAACGTATCCCTCTGAAACATGGAGCGCACTATACCGGCAAACGGACAGATGCGGATATGAAACGCTGGCGTGAATACGGACTCGGGCAATTTATTCATTGGGGTGTTTATGCCATTCCCGGCGGGCAGTGGAAGGGAAAAACATCAACTTATGCCGCCGAATGGTTTCGCTCTTCCGGCTTAATTACCAAGAATGAATATGACAATTTATATAAAGAGTTTAATCCTGTGGCATTCAATGCTGAACAATGGGCGAAGCAGGCAAAACAAATGGGCGCCCGCTATATGATCTTTACTACAAAGCATCACGATGGATTTTGCTTATGGCCGAGTAAATACACCGGTTATACGATTGCAAATACACCTTATAAAAAGGATATTGTAAAAGAGTTGGTTGATGCTTATACAGCCGAAGGCATTGATGTTTACCTTTACTTTTCAATTATTGATTGGAATCATCCGGGGTATCAAGCCGGAAAAGGAATTACTTCCGAAGACAGGAAGAATTGGGAGAATTACAATCCTTTCCGAAATGAAAAAGAAAAAGCCGGTTATGAAACATTCAAGGAATTTACGAGAAACCAGTTGATAGAACTGTTAACCAATTATCCCAAAGTTAAAGGACTTTGGTTCGACGGTTCGTGGGACGGAGCATGGATGAAAGAAGCCGCTTGGGTAGACGTTTTGGGAGAGGAGCTACGGGCTATGCATCCCGGTTTGATTATCGGGAGTCGTTTTCGGGCGGACGAAAATGGTAATCGCCATGTTGACACCAATGGCGACTTGATTGATGACTACGACCAACGGTTTGAACGAAGTCTGCCTTCCACATTGACAGAAACGGAGGGTAATGATTGGGATTGCGTGATGACAATTCCTGAAAATCAGTGGGGATACCATCGTGATTGGTCGTTAAGTTACGTTAAAACTCCTTACGATTTAATAGAAATGTTGGTAAAAGCCAATTCGCTTGACGGGAATTTCGTAATAAACTTCGGTCCGGACGGAAAGGGAAATATTCGTAAAGAAGAAACCGAAATAGCCCGGGAAATCGGTAATTGGATGACTGTCAATAGAGATGCCATATACGGAGCGCATCATTCGGCGTTGGAAAAACAAGATTGGGGATATTCCACCCAAAAAGGGGATACGATTTATCTGTCTGTATTTAACAAACCCATGAATAATTTGTTGAGGGTAAAAATTCCCAGAAGCAAAAATAAAGACATGATTTTTGTTATAGAAAAAGTGGAATTTTTGTCAACAAGAGAGCCTGCCCTAGTCAAAGGAGATGGGAAAGCCAATACCTATTACCGGGATAAGTCCGGTTTTTCGTATTACGATATAATTCTTCCTGAGAAAGTTCAAAAAGCCGGTCAGCCTTTTGTTATTGTTATCCGGTTGAAAGAAATCAACAAAAATAATCAAGAAGCCTATCAACAGGCAATAACATGATTTTGTAACAATTCCATTTAAACAGGCTTTCAACGGATAATGACCTGAGAATGTCGTTTGACTCTTCCGGGAATTACTATGGGTTTGAGCAAAAAAGATTAAAAATTATACCCGGCATTGGTACTTAATTAGTATGTTTTTCTTACCTTTGCAAACCAATATAAGCATATAACGTCTTGCATGAAAATAAACATCAAATATCTTTATTGCATGAAACGAATTTTATTATCAATCGTCGCTATCATATTAGTGAGTAGTGGTGCATTTGCACAAAAAACATCCGGCACTGTTGTGGCAAACACACTGAAAGAACGTATCCAGTTGACGGGCTACGCACAAACAGGCTATACGTATGACGATAAGGAAGAATCGAGTACTTTTGATGTAAAACGGATTATCTTTATGGCGGAAGGGCAGATTACCGACCGGTGGTTGTGCTACTTTATGTACACCTTGGGCGGCAGTGCTTCTCTGACGGAAATATATACCGAATATAAGTTTCTACGGGGACTGACGGCACGTGTGGGACAATTCAAAACTCCATATACATACGAAAACTTACTGTCGCCTACATCCGTTGAACTGATAAATTGCTATTCTCTGCCAACGAACTATCTGGCAGGAGTTGACAACAGCGATAAACTTTTCGGAGGTATGGGCGGTAGAGATATGGGATTGATGATTTACGGCGATTTATGCAACAAGATGCTTAATTACAAACTTGCCATAATGAACGGACAGGGTATCAATATGAAAGACCGGAATAAAGACAAGGATATAGTGGGAAGTGTGATGGTGAATCCGTTGAAATGGCTTTCGGTAGGCGGCTCTTTCATTAAGGGAAAAGGAAATGCATTGGTAGCATCAAGCGCCAATCCCGACATTGCAGCGGGAGAAGATTATACGCGCAACCGGTGGGCGGCAAGTGCGGTGATTGAAACGAGTCCCCTTAGTCTGCGTACGGAGTATTTAGGCGGTAAAGACAAAAATGCGAAGAATGAGGGTTTCTATGCCATTGCTTCTTATCATATTCTTCCCAAGACGATTGATCTGATAGCTTCTTACGATTATTTCAACCGGAATAAAACGCTGGACGATAAACAGGCAAACTATATAGTGGGTGCGCAATACTGGTTTTATCCCCGATGCAGGGTGCAATTGCAATACACATTCAGAGACGAATATACGAAAGGAAGCTCCAATTTGATACAGGCACAGATGCAAGTAAGATTCTAAAAAGGGGAGAGAGATACTCAAATTTATGGAAACAGTTGTTAGCGGGATACGTCCGACGGGTAATTTGCATTTAGGTAACTATTTTGGAGCGGTGAAAAGCTTTCTGCAGATGCAGAACGAATATAACTGTTACTTCTTCATTGCCGATTGGCATTCTTTGACTACGCTCCCCAACCCTAAAGATATTGTCAAAAGTGCGCAAATCATTCTTGCCGAATACATGGCTTGTGGTATTGACCCTGAAAAAGCTGTTATTTACATTCAAAGTGATGTGAAAGAGGTGTTGGAACTTTATCTTTACCTGAATATGAATGCTTATTTGGGAGAGTTGGAACGTACTACCACTTTTAAAGAAAAAGCACGTCAGCAACCGGATAATATCAATGCCGGACTTTTGACCTACCCCACCCTTATGGCTGCGGACATTCTCATGCATAAAGCCGTCAAAGTGCCTGTGGGAAAAGATCAGGAACAGAATATGGAAATGGCTCGCAAGTTTGCCCGCCGTTTCAACACGATGTATCATACGGATTTATTTCCCGAACCGGCATCGTTTTCTCTATCCGACAAAGCGGTTAAGATACCGGGACTTGACGGTTCCGGTAAGATGGGCAAGTCGGACGGCAACTGCATTTATTTGTATGAAGATGCTGCGACTATCCGCAAGAAAGTGATGAAAGCCGTAACGGATGCAGGTCCCACCGCTCCCAATAGTGAAAAACCGGAAGTAATCCGGAATCTTTTTACTTTCCTCGACATCGTTTCTACCAAAGATACTTACGACTATTTCAATGAAAAATGGAACGATTGTTCCATTCGCTACGGAAATTTGAAGAAACAATTGGCAGAGGACATTGCTTCTTTTATTGCTCCCATTCGCCAACGCATAGAAGAGATTTCCGCCGATACCGAACGGTTGGATAAAGTTGCTCGCCAAGGAGCAGAAAAAGCGCATGAAAGTGCAGCAAAAACGTTGAAAGAAGTACGGCAAATCATCAGTTTTCGCGCCTAAAGAGGGAAGTACTAATAATTTCTAATACGGGTATCTCCTTAGTCTCTAAAACAGAACTCGAGAACTCACTGGCAATGAACATAGAGACAAACAAACCTATAAACTTACCGGACAACAGAATATTTGCATTGATTTCCGAAACGGCAGATTCCCTCGGTCTGGAATGTTATGTGGTTGGAGGATATGTGCGTGACATCTTTTTGCAACGTTCTTCGAAAGATATAGATATAGTGGTGGTAGGAAACGGCATTAAAATGGCACAAGCCTTCGCCGCCAGATTGGGTAAAAATACACACGTATCTGTCTTTAAAAACTTTGGAACGGCACAAGTGAAACATAAAGATACGGAAGTAGAGTTTGTGGGAGCACGCAAGGAATCTTACCGGCAAGATTCACGCAAACCTGCTGTGGAAGAAGGAACTTTGCAAGACGATCAAAACCGTCGGGACTTCACAATTAATGCAATGGCTATATGCCTTAACAAATCCCGCTTCGGAGAATTGATAGATCCTTTCGACGGAATAGGCGATATAAAGGAAAAAACAATCCGTACCCCACTCGACCCCGATGTTACTTTTAGCGACGATCCTCTGCGGATAATGCGCTGCATTCGTTTTGCCGTTCAACTCAACTTTTATGTCGATGATGATACTTTCAATTCGCTTTGTCGGAATAAAGAGCGGATAAAGATTATTTCCCAAGAACGCATTGCCGAGGAATTGAACAAAATTATCCTTTCTCCTATTCCCTCCAAAGGATTCATTGATTTGGAACGCTCCGGTATATTATCCCTTATATTTCCCGAACTGGTAAATATGCAAGGCATTGAAACACGAAACAGACGGGCACATAAAGATAACTTTTATCATACGTTAGAGGTTTTGGATAATATCAGCAAGCGGACGGACAATCTTTGGTTGCGTTGGGCAGCCTTGTTGCATGACATAGGAAAACCCGCCGTCAAACGTTGGGATTCGCAAGTGGGATGGACATTCCACAATCATAATTTTATCGGTGAGAAGATGGTTCCCCGTATCTTTAACAGGATGAAGCTCCCGATGAATGAGAAAATGAGGTATGTACAGAAGTTGGTAGGTCTGCACATGCGCCCCATTGCGATAGCCGATGATATTGTAACCGACTCTGCCATTCGCCGTCTTCTTTTTGAAGCAGGAAATGACATAGACGATTTGATGACGCTTTGCGAAGCGGATATCACCTCCAAAAGCGCAGAACGGAAAGAGCGTTTCATGAACAACTTCCAGCTTGTACGCCAAAAGTTGAAAGATTTGGAAGAAAGAGACCGTATCCGTAACTTCCAACCGCCCGTAGATGGCGAAGAAATAATGAAAGTATTCGGACTTCCTTCTTGCCGTGAAGTGGGGATATTGAAAAGTGCAATAAAGGATGCAATATTAGACGGAGTTATCCGAAACAGTTATGAAGAAGCTTATGCTTTCATGCTCCGGGAAGCCGAAAAAATAGGACTAGTAAAGGACAAGAAATAATTCCCTTAACTTATGGATGACCAATTTACATTCGTTTTGCGCAATGCCTTCAATCGCCCCCAAAGTATTTCATTTTCAGGATTTGTACTCATAGGGTCGGTATCAACAACTGCCTGTGCGATGCTTCGCACTTGCTGTAGCAATTGACTGTCCCGGGCAAGGTTGGCTATCTTTAAATCGAAAGGAATACCACTTTGTTGCGTACCTTCCAAATCACCCGGACCACGCAACTTTAAATCGGCTTCGGCTATTTCAAAGCCGTCATTGGTTCGTACCATTATTTCCAAACGTTTACGGGTTTCTTCCGCCAATTTATAATTAGTCACTAAAATGCAGTACGACTGTTCCGCCCCTCTTCCTACCCGTCCGCGAAGCTGGTGCAATTGCGACAATCCGAAACGTTCGGCATTCTCAACCACCATAACCGAAGCATTCGGAACGTTTACGCCTACTTCTATCACAGTGGTCGCTACCATAATCCGAGCCTCTCCCGATACGAAAAGCCTCATTTGCTCATCTTTATCGGAAGATTTCATTTTGCCGTGTACTTTACAAACTTTGACATCGGGAAACTTTTCACAAATACGGACAAACCCTTCTTCAAGGTTCTTCAGGTCGATTTTCTCGCTTTCTTTTATTAAAGGATAGACGATATATATCTGGCGTCCTTCCGTTATTTGCTGGTGAATGAAACGATAGAGGCTTTCTTTTCGACTGTCAAACTGATGAATGGTGTTTATGGGTTTGCGTCCGGGTGGAAGTTCGTCTATGACAGATACGTCCAAGTCGCCGTATATTGTCATTGCCAATGTGCGCGGAATAGGCGTAGCTGTCATTACAAGCACATGCGGCGGCTGTATGCTTTTATTCCAAAGGCGGGCGCGTTGGGCAACACCGAAACGGTGCTGCTCGTCAATCACTGCCAAACCTAATGCCGGAAAGTTTACCGTATCTTCAATAACGGCGTGCGTTCCTATCAATATTTGTATTTCCTTTGCCAACAGAGCAGACAATATTGCCTTTCTCTTCTTCCCTCTGATTGACCCCGTAAGAAGTTCCACACGAATATTCATTCCCTCCAACAAGTTCTTTATTGTTTCATAATGCTGATGTGCTAATATTTCGGTAGGTGCTATCATACAAGCCTGATAACCGTTATCAAGAGCTATCAGCATACACATTAATGCGACAAGCGTTTTTCCACTTCCCACATCTCCTTGCAGCAAGCGGTTCATTTGTCTTCCGCTTCCCGTGTCTTTCCGAATTTCTTTTAATACTCGCTTTTGGGCATTAGTAAGTTCAAAGGGTAAATGTTGGGAATAAAATGTATTGAATATATTGCCGACGATACTGAAAACATATCCTTTGTATTTCTGTTGACGGTCTTTGGAATATCTTAAAATATTCAGCTGTATATAGAAAAGCTCTTCAAACTTTAAGCGGTATTGCGCCCGCCTCAACAAGTCGGAGTTTTTAGGAAAGTGAATATTACGTAGGGCTTCGATGAGCGACATCAGGTGATAATCCAAAATAATCTTAGAAGAAAGAGTTTCGGGCAAAGGTTCTTGCAATTGTTTAATCACAATTGACATCATCTTTTCAATGGCATGCGAATTCAGGAAGTTGCGTTTCATCTTCTCCGTAGTATTGTAATAGGGCTGCATTCCCATAGAAGACAAAACTACATCCGATACGTTGTCTATGTCCGGATGCGCAATATTTACCTTGTTATTATATATACTGGGCTTACCGAACACGATGTACTCTTGAGACAATTTGTATTTGCTTATGACGTACTTGATGCCTTGAAACCATATCAATTCAATCGCTCCCGTTCCGTCCGAAAAGTATGCAATTAATCTTCTCTGTTTTCCTTCGCCAAGGGTTTCAAATCGCTGTATCTTTCCTTTCAGTTGGATGTAAGGCATATTACCGTCTACTTCGGCAATGTGATAGATATGACTGCGGTCAATATATTTATAGGGAAAGTAATAAAGCAGGTCGTACAGAGAATATATTTTCAATTCTTTATTCAATATGGCAGCCCGTTGCGGTCCCACACCGGATAAAAATTGTATGTCTCGTGTACTTAGGTCGAACATGAAAGTAATGTTTCTGCTATTTTCAAGTCGAAAGGAGTTGTTATCTTTATATTTTCCCTGTTCCCCTCCGTCAAGTAAACCGGGATACCCATTGCCTCAACCACAGAGGCGTCATCGGTAAAAGAAGAAACAAAGGGCTGCATATAAGCACGTTTCAATAACTCAATGTCAAACACCTGCGGAGTCTGAACCAGTTTATAATCATTACGGTTTACCGTTTCGCTTCCCTCGTTATATAGCCTGCGTAAGGTTTCTGCTATTTCAATCACGGGGATAACCGCCTTCTTTGTTTCCGCTGCTTTGTAGCAACGCTCTATTACTTCAGGAGAAACCAAAGGACGTACTCCGTCGTGCACTCCTACCAAACCTTCTCCCTCTATCAACTCCAAGCCATTTTTTACAGACCAGTAACGGGTTTCTCCTCCATTTATTACCTTATGTGGTATCTTAAAGCAAATATCTTTACACAATTGTTCCCAAAAAGACCGCTGTTCTTCCGGCAATACCAAAACGATTTTAATATTCGGATCATAAGTATGAAACGCTTCGATAGTGTGCATTAACACTACTTTCTTACCTATAGGCAGGAATTGTTTGGGAAGTTTGCTTCCCATACGCAACCCTTTTCCACCGGCAACTATCAAAGCGTATTTATTCATTTCTTTACACACATCGCCTGTGCCAGTTCTTTAGCTTTGGCTTTGCTTATCATTGTTTCTACAATGGTTAATGCAAATTCTATGGTAGCTCCCGGTCCTTTTCCTGTGATAATGTTGCCGTCTTTCACCACTTGTTCCCCCGTATATTCGGCTCCTTTTAAGTATTTCTTAAAGCCGGGATAGCAGGTGGCTTTCTTCCCCTTTAATAATCCGAGTTTTCCCAATATGGAAGGTGCGGCACAGATAGCTGCAATCGGCTTATTCTCTTTTGCAAAATCCGTTAACAGCGTACACAAACCCGCACACTCACCCAAAGCTGTTGTTCCTCCGGGAAGCAGAAGCATGGCGGCATCATCAAAGTCCGTTTCTTCAAAAAGGTCATCGCATAATATTGGTATCCCGTGCGAACCCGTCACCACTCTATCATCTGTAACCGAAATCATCTCTACATTCAAACCCGCACGTTTTAACACATCGACGGTAGTAATAGCTTCTATTTCTTCAAAACCGTCAACAAAAAAGACATACATGGTAGCCATAATAGTTTTCTCTTTGATTAGAATATATCAATAAATAGTATATGTAGAACACTTCATACTGCTGTGTTGCATTGCAAAAGTAGAGAAAAACAACAAGGAAATACTTACGCCAAACGAAATATTTCCCAACCTTTCTATTTTCATTTTCAACTTTCCGCTCTCAACTTCACTCCCATATTCTTGTAGTTAATTAATTTTATATCTCCGGTTGTATTTTCAAATGCTCCGGCATAAATAATTAGTTTACTATCAATCCGGTTTTCAAATGTTTTCTCCACTACCTTTAACCCCTTTTCAAATTCAGTATTATATGTTTGAGCCGACTTGATTTCTACAGCATCAAATCGATCTCCATGTTTTAATAGTAAATCCACCTCATTTTGATTGCTATCACGATAGAAAAACAAATTACTTTCTTTCCCCTTGTTGTATCGCTGTTTTAAAGCTTCGGAAACAATAAAGTTCTCAAACAAATCACCCCGTTTTTTATCTCTGGCTAATTGTTGTGGGGTTTCTATTCCTAAAAGATAACAAGCCATTCCCGTATCCATAAAATAGAGTTTAGGGGTTTTAGTTAACCGTTTGGTCGTATTTTCAAAATAAGGAGGTAATAAGGCGATAATATAAGAAGTTTGTAAAACAGACAACCATGATTTTATAGTATTGACAGCGACTCCCACTTCATTAGATAAATCCAAGGCATTAAATAAATTACCTGTCCGTCCGGCACACAAGCGAAGAAACGTTTGAAATTGTATCATATCTTTAACCTGCAATAAATCACGAACGTCACGTTCAAGATATGTTTTCACATAGTTGGGATAAAAATAGCCAGCAATGTTCTTACCTGCATAAATGGCAGGATAAAACCCGTCAACTAATACTTCATCCAATAGTTTAGTATCTGCCAACTCTTTCACTTCGGAATAAGACATGGGAAGCAATTCAAAAACGGCTGTTCTCCCGGAAAGAGATTGGGTAATCGTTTTAAGCATAGAAAACTGGGAACTCCCCGACAATACAAATCGTTTTGACGAGTCTTCATCTACCATCCCTTGAATATATGATAATAGCTCCGGGACATTTTGTACTCCATCTAAAATCAGACCTTTAGCATCCTGATTAAGGAACGCTACAGGGTCATTTGTCGCAAAATTACGAATATCCAGATTTTCTAAGGAGTAATAAGTTAATCCTTCAAACAAGTGTTTTATCAAAGTTGTTTTACCGGATTGCCACGGACCTGTTATCGTAATAACAGAAAAATAGTTAGCCGCTTCCTGTATTACAGGCGTTATTCCTCTCTCAATAAACCTTTTTTCATGATTTATGTAATTTTGCAATTGAACTGCAAATTTACATAGATATTGTCATCAGCAAAAATATTCCCATGTTATTCTCTTACTCACAACTACAATTCGTTTCTATATAACCTCCTAATAAAGATGTCCTATTCCCATCTTCTCCATTAGAAAACAGGCATTCATGTTTTGGGCTACTCCCTCTTTTAGTTGATAAGAGAAAGTAAGTTCGTCGTTGCTTATCTCGGCTTCAAAACGGTAATTCTTGATTTCATTGGGGAAATCGTCTGCAAGTGTGCCAAGTGCCAAGTCGTGAGTGGCAATGATTCCGTTGGCTTGTAGGGCAACGAGTTGTTTCATCAGAGCAAATGAGCCTTTCTGTTTGTCTGTTGAGTTAGTGCCTTTCAGTATTTCGTCGAGAATGATGAATAGTTTTTCACCTGCTTTTAGTTCGTCAATGATGAGTTTTAGTCGTTTTAATTCGGCAAAAAAATAAGATTCATTGTTATTTAGAGAATCACTTGTGTGCAAACCGGTAATTAGTTTTGCCGGATAGATTTTCATTTGTAAAGCGCATACCGGTGCACCTGTACAAGCCAAAAGGTAATTAATGCCGACGGTGCGGAGGTAGGTACTTTTACCCGCCATGTTTGCTCCCGTAATAATGACAAAAAAGGGATATTGTTGTATGTCAATATCGTTTCGTATACATTTGTCCCTTTGCATTAGCGGATGTCCCATCGCTTTTGCCTGCATTTGAAATGGGACGGGTGTTACTTGGGGATACGTATAGTCCGGATGATTATACGCATAAGTAGCTAACGAGCATAACGCATCTATTTCACCAATAGCTTCCAACCATCGGGGTAAGTCGCAGGCATGGCTTTCTTTCCACGTTTCAATCTTCATTATTTGGCGTAATTCCCAGAAAAAGAATCCGTTTAGGGTAGCTATAATAACAATATTGTTTCTTTGGTCGAGAGCATTCATCAACTTGGCGAGTTGGTTTACGGCTTTTGATGCGGTTTGTTTATCGCCTTCTACCAATGTTTTGATACGTTTTAGCAGTTCGCTTTGCGGGTTTTGGCTTTCGATGATACGGATAAGTCCGGCATAAGTGGTTAGTATTTGCAGTTTTTTTCCATATAAATCCTGTATTTTCGTAATCTTTTGGGAGAACAAAATACCGAAAAGGATAAAGGAGACGAAGACCATTCCCCAAACACTAAACGAAATAATATCCGTTAGGCTTAAAATAGCAAAAATAGCGTTTACCGCAGGGACTATTACAGGAAGAGAGCGACAACCGACTTTATGGCTAAAAAATCCGGGACTCTTTGCCCAATCATTAATTTCTTTTTCATCAGTCGGTTCACCTTTATAAAGCAATCCCAATATACGGAAGTCTTGCCTTAATTCTAATTGAGGGGTTAGTTCTTGTATGGCTTTTTGCCTTAGTTCTATGTCTTCTTTCTTCGTTAATGGGGTGTTGAGCCAACCGGCTAACCGGACTTTTCCTAACCGGGTAGATGTTCGGTTTATGTATTGGAAAAGGGAATGATCACCAAAAATGTCCAAATCGTAAGAATATGGATGGGCAAAGTTTATGAATTCATCTCCACCGTCGAAGCCGGAAGTATCGTAATCTATTGCTTTTAGTTCTTGTTCGTTTATTTCAATCTTCTTCTCCAAATAATCTTTTTTGTAGAAAAGCCGGTTGTGCTTCTTTATTAAGAAAAGAAACGGAATGAAAGTAACGGCAGCTATTCCTCCAACAACTATCCGGCTTTCGTTGTGAAAATAGATAATCCCGGCTACTCCTGCTAAAAATAATATAAGACGTATGGTACCAACATGAGTTATTTGTCGAGTTGTTTTGTTTAACTCCTGTTGCGTTTTAACGATGATTTGTTGGTATGAAACAATAATTTTGTCAAGGTCTTCCATGCTGTGATTAGTCTAACTTTAATACGGCAAGGAATGCCTTTTGCGGAACTTCTACATTTCCAATCTGCTTCATACGTTTCTTTCCTTTCTTTTGTTTTTCGAGCAACTTGCGTTTACGACTTATGTCACCTCCGTAACACTTTGCCGTAACGTCTTTGCGAACAGCCTTAATAGTTTCCCGTGAGATAATCTTCGAACCGATAGCTGCCTGAATGGCAATGTCGAATTGTTGACGGGGAATAAGTTCTTTCAGCTTTTCGCACATACGTTTACCCAAATCATAAGCGTTGTCAACATGTGTTAGCGTAGAGAGTGCATCCACCGGCTCACCGTTCAGAAGAATATCCAACTTTATCAGTTTGGAAGGACGAAAGCCATCAGGGTGATAATCAAATGAGGCGTATCCTTTGGAAATACTCTTCAATTTGTCATAGAAATCAATCACTATTTCTCCTAAGGGCAGATTGTATTGTATTTCAATACGGTTACCGGATATATATTCCTGTTTTATCAACTCTCCACGTTTACCGAGACACAGTGTCATAATGGGACCGATGTAATCGGTTACGGTAATTACAGATGCTTTGATGTAGGGTTCTTCTATGTGGTCTATCAAAGTGGAGTCGGGCATTCCGCCGGGGTTATGCACTTCCGTCATGTTTCCCTGTTTATCGTATATCTGATAGGATACGTTGGGCACGGTAGTGATGACGTTCATATCGAACTCGCGGTCTAAACGTTCTTGTATAATCTCCATGTGCAGTAGTCCGAGGAAGCCGCAACGGAAGCCAAAGCCAAGCGCTAGGGAAGATTCCGGTTGAAAGGTCAGGGAGGCATCATTTAATTGCAGTTTTTCCAATGACGAACGCAAATCTTCAAAGTCTTCCGCATCAATAGGATACAAACCGGCGAACACCATCGGCTTTACCTCTTCAAAACCTTCGATTGCCTTGTCGGCAGGACGGGCTATGTGCGTGATAGTATCTCCCACCTTTACTTCGCGGGAAGTCTTAATGCCCGAAATGATATAGCCTACATCTCCCGTACGCAATTCATTGCGAGGTATCATGTCCATCTTCAATACTCCGATTTCATCAGCCGTATATTCTTTGCCGGTATTGATGAATTTCACATTATCGCCCGAACGGAGCACACCGTTTGTTATCTTAAAATAAGCAATGATGCCGCGAAAGGAATTGAATACCGAATCGAAAATAAGTGCTTGCAGAGGTGCTTTTTCATCACCTTTAGGGTAAGGAATACGTTCGATTACCGCTGTCAGGATTTCTTCTATCCCCATTCCTGTTTTTCCCGAAGCACGGATTATTTCTTCACGTTTGCAACCGAGCAGTTCTATGATTTCATCTTCCGTTTCATCAGGCATTGCATTTGACATATCACACTTGTTGACAATGGGGATGATTTCCAAATCATGGTCTATAGCCATGTAAAGGTTGGATATGGTTTGGGCTTGTACCCCCTGTGAAGCGTCCACAATAAGCAAAGCTCCTTCACAAGCGGCAATGGAACGGGAAACTTCATACGAAAAGTCCACATGCCCCGGAGTATCAATCAGGTTGAGGATGTATTTCTCATTTTTGTAAGTATGCTCCATTTGGATAGCATGACTTTTAATAGTAATGCCTCTTTCCTTTTCCAATTCCATATCATCGAGCATTTGCTCATTTGTTATCTGGATGGTTTTGGTAAATTCCAACAAGCGGTCGGCTAACGTTGATTTTCCGTGGTCAATATGGGCAATGATACAAAAGTTTCGTATATTCTTCATTGAGAGGCTTGTCTTAATATATCACAAAGATAAGACATATTGAAAGAATAAAAAAAGCACGCCAGCAACTTGTTCACGCATCGGCGTACTTTTTAAATTGTAGAGTGAAAAAAACGGTTTATACCAACTTAACGAACAGTTCGCCCTCTTCCAACTCTTGAATTGAAATTTTGTCTTCTTTCAACAACCATCCGAATCCCAAGAAAAGTTCTTTATCTGTCATCTTAATTTTGTCTTCGGATTTGGCTACAATTTTCTTGATTTCTTTGGCAGTCGTCCCTTCCGTTCCGTTTAATGCTTTCCAAATAGCCCCTGCACATTGACCTGCTTTTTGTTTCATCATGTTAAACTTAAAATCTAAAATTAAACATTCAATTATTCATTCTCGTATGTGCAAATATAGCTATAAATAATTTATTATTCGTGTTTTATAACAGTTTTTCGGAATTACCGGGCAAATTGTTTAATGATTTCCGCTATAACCTGTTCCTGTTTTGTCTTTAGCAGCAGAACGGCATATATTCCCTTATTGAAATAAGTGTTATTGGATGAAAATACCTGAAGACAAGCGAACTTATCTTTTTTTAGATGCCGTAGGTTTTTTCTTCTGTTGTTCAATAATTTCCATAACAGCTTTTAGCTCCAACTCTTGTGGGACAAGAGTTTTAGGTATCTTATAGTTTTCCCCTTTGTATGAAATGTAAGGTCCATATCTTCCATTTAATATCTCAAGTTCCGGCTTTTCGGAAAAACTTTTAATTCTTTTCTGAATTTCCGTTTCCCGTTTCCTATTGATTAAAGTGATAGCATCTTCAAGAGTTACTTTTAGCGGATCGACATCTTTCGGTATAGAAACGTATTTGGAATCATGTTTAACATAAGGACCAAAGGGACCTATACCTATAATTACGGCTTTATCTTCAAATTCGCCTACACTAAGTGGTAATTTAAATGCTTCCAATGCTTCTTCCAATGTGATAGTCTCCAAAGACATTCCTTTTCTTAATTGAGAGAAACGGGGCTTTTCTTCATCATCTGCCGAACCTATTTGGATAACAGGACCAAACCGCCCAATCTTAACAGATACCGGCTTACCTGTTCCCGGTTCTGTTCCCAAAATACGTTCGCCAACTTTATGTTCACTCTTGGTTGCCAATGTCGCTTCTACCGACGGATGAAAGTTTTGATAAAAATCTTTCATCAGATTTGTCCATTGCTTTTCACCTTCGGCTACGTCATCGAATTCTTTTTCTACATCAGCTGTAAAATTATAATCTAATATATTAGGAAAATATTGGGTTAAAAAATCATTTACTACTATCCCCGTATCGGTTGGAAAGAGTTTGGACTTTTCACTTCCGGTTTTCTCTGTTTGAACGGTATCTGTTATTTTGCCTTCTCGAAGAGCTATAATTTTATATGTACGTTCTTCTCCTTCCCTGTCTCCTTTCTCTACATATTCGCGTTGTTGAATGGTGGAGATAGTCGGAGCATAGGTGGACGGACGTCCGATGCCCAATTCTTCCAGCTTACGAACCAATCCCGCTTCCGTATATCTGGCAGGGTGCTGGGTAAATCGTTCAACGGCTACTATTTCCTTGTGCTTCAATACTTGTCCTTCTTTTATAGGAGGAAGCAACCGGTTCTCATTTTCTTGCTCCGGCTCATCATCATAAGATTCTTTATAGACGCGCAGGAAACCGTCAAATTTGACCACTTTTCCTGTTGCGACGAATTTATCTTTCGTATTCTTACCGTTTGTCCCAATTGTGGCAGTAGTTTTTTCCAATTCGGCATCCGCCATTTGTGAAGCTATGGTACGTTTCCAAATAAGGTCATAGAGCTTTTTTTCTTGTGGCGATGCTTCTTCTATAGACTGATTTTCCATATCTGTGGGACGGATAGCTTCGTGCGCTTCTTGTGCTCCCTTAGTTTTTGTAGCATACTGACGAGTTTTAACATATTGTTTTCCCATCATGTTTGAAATAGCCTTTTTACTGCTTGCCATGGCATATTCGGAGAGATTTACGGAATCGGTACGCATATATGTAATCTTTCCCGATTCATACAGCATTTGTGCTACCTTCATGGTATGAGCTACAGTATAACCCAATTTACGAGCGGCTTCCTGTTGCAAGGTGGAAGTAGTGAAAGGAGCTACGGGGCTTTTCTTTAACGGACGGACAGCAATACTTTCTATGGAGAATTGAGCGGCTTGGCAAGCGATCAGGAAATCTTCCGCTTCTTGTTTGGTTTTTAAATGCCGTGCCAATTCCGCTTTCATTTCAACAAGTTTGTCCGTATCATCTGCCGGCACTAAAAAAATGGCAGTAACCCGAAAGAATTCTTCTGTTTTAAAGGCTTGTACTTCCCGTTCACGTTCCACTATCAGACGAACGGCAACGGACTGCACCCGTCCGGCAGATAAAGCCGGCTTTACTTTCCTCCAAAGTATGGGTGATAATTCAAAACCCACAATGCGATCAAGCACACGACGCGCCTGCTGGGCATTTACCAAATTGATGTCTATTTCACGTGGTTGTTCAATGGCTTTTAATATCGCCTGTTTCGTTATTTCGTGAAATACAATTCGTCTCGTATTTTCCGGCTTTAATCCCAACACTTCATACAGATGCCAGGAAATGGCTTCTCCTTCGCGGTCTTCATCGGATGCGAGCCATACCATATTTGCTTTTCCAGCTTCAGATTTTAATTCCGTCACAAGTTTCCTCTTATCAACAGGAATTTCGTACTGCGGAGCGAAGTTATTTTTTATGTCAATGCCAAATTCTTTCTTTTTCAAATCCCGTATATGACCGTAACTCGAAAGGACTTTAAAATTTCTTCCCAAGAACTTTTCTATCGTTTTCGCTTTTGCCGGTGATTCAACAATGACAAGATTTTCCTGCATGGTACTTATTTATTTAAGTAATGAAAAAAACATTATGTATGAGGTTATAATTCATACCGGTTATGAATTTTCGCGGACAAAAATATTAAAAAATTTAATTCTAAGTCTTAAGGTAAGGAATAAATCCAATCTTCGCATTTCATTTACATTGAATCACTCCGAAAAACTTTTCACTGCTTTGACAAACTTAATCAGTTCTTTTTCCGTATGTGCAGCAGAAAGAAAGTTTGTTTCAAATTGTGAGGGGGAAATATAAATATTGTTTAACAACATGTATTTGAAGAATCTGCTAAATCTATCCGTGTTTGCTTTCTTAACATCGTCGAACGAACGAACAACCTCTTCCGTGAAAAAAAGCGTAAACATAGAACCGGTACAGTTCATCGTAATGCCTTTGCCGGCAATAATATCCGATAGTTCCGAAAAAAAGAGATTTGCTTTCTGTTCCAGATTCGTATAGAAATCCTCGCCACTCAAAATGCGTATCGTTTCTGCTCCGGCACTCATAGCCACAGGATTACCGGATAGTGTTCCCGCTTGGTAAACAGGTCCATCCGGGGCTAAAAGAGCCATAATATCCGCCCTACCCCCAAAAGCGGCAGCAGGAAACCCACCTCCGATAATTTTCCCCAAAGTTGTTAAATCCGGTATAATGCCGAACTTTTTTTGTGCTCCTCCAAGTAGCAAGCGGAAACCGGTAATCACTTCATCAAAAATAAGCAGTGATTGGTATTGGTTTGTCAGTTTTCTCAAATGAAGAAGAAAGTCATTTTCAGGCAACACAACTCCCATATTTGCAGGAACAGGCTCCACGATAACTGCTGCTATCTCGTTTCCTCTCTCCCGAAAGAGACTTTCCACAGCTTCATTGTTATTGAACGGCAAGCTAACCGTATATGCCGTGAAACCCTCAGGAACACCCGCAGACGAAGAGCAGGCGAGATTGGCAACACCTGAACCTGCCGATACCAATAAATGATCGGCATGCCCGTGATAGCAGCCGTCGAATTTTACAATAAGATTACGTTTGGTAAATCCTCTGGCAAGACGTATGGCACTCATTACAGCTTCTGTTCCTGAGTTGACGAAACGGACTTTCTCCATACTCGGAACATAATAATTGACGAGTTTAGCCAATTCTGTTTCAGGAAGTGAAGGGATACCGTAACTTGTTCCGTTTAGAATGGCTTTTCGTGTCGCTTTTCCCACCTGCGGATGTGCATGTCCGAGAATAAAAACACCCCATGACAGACAAAAATCGGAAAACCGGTTACCATCTACATCCGTCAGTACGGTCCCATTAGCTTTCTTGATAAACAACGGCGATTCGTTGACACTTCGCAACGCTCTGACAGGACTGTTTACTCCGCCTGCGATGTATCGCACCGCTTCTTCGTATGCTTTTAAGGAGTTTTCCCTGTTCATACTTTTGCGCATTGAAGCCGGGAATACCATTGATGAAATTTATTGATTTCTTCTTCAATAATTCGTTCGGCTTTTTCCATTTCGTTATTTCGCAATTGCAGGTTGTTTTTCGCAAACTGTTCGATCTCCTCCAAGTCATACAGCTTTACGCCTTCCATTTCGCCCAAAGACGTTTCCACATCTCTGGGGAAAGCCAAATCGAATATCAGTATTTCTTTTCCGGGAGAAATATCGTCGCACTTGATGATGGTGTGAGGAGCCGAAGTTGCCGTAATCAAAATATCCGTAAGTTCCAACATCCGTTTTTTGTCATCGAAACGAATAGCCGTTCCATTGTACCTCTTAGCCAATTCTTCCGCTTTTTCAAAATTCCTGTTGGATAAGAATACATTGATAGTACGATTATCGGTCAGAAACTTCAGAATGTCTTCCGTTATTTTATTGACCCCTATTATACCAACAATCTTTTGTTGAAAATCTATGTCTTCTTTTTTCAAAATATCTACGGTAACCTGGCTATGAGAAACCGCTCCTTCAGATATTTTAGTTTCGGTTCGCACGCGTTTTCCCGTATGTATCGCCGTTTGAAAGAGCCTATTCAATTGAGACGATAATTTATACTTCTCACACGCTTCCTGATAGGCATTTTTCAATTGTCCCTGTATGGCTCGTTCTCCGATTAAGTTTGATTCCAAACCGGAAGCTACTCTGTATAAATGCCGGATAATACTATCGGATATGCTCCCCTCTCCCCAATAAAATTCCACTCTATTGCAGGTTTGAAGTAAAACGTGAGGTTCTTTGCGGTCAATGTGTGTTGTTTCAAGAAGAATTTCTCTTTCTTTTAGTGTGTAATTTGCATTGTTAATCAGTTTACAGTGTATCATCTTAACTTGATTTTGATTGCGGGATAAAACACCTTGTATGCCAGATACACATTACTGCCTTCTTGCAAAATCTTTTGCATAATAAGAAATAATATAGTGAGCGCCTGCTCGTTTTATTGCTGTCAGACTCTCAAAAAAGACTTGCTCTTCATTGAAAAAACCCGCTTTTGCTCCGTGCTTGAGCATCGCATATTCACCCGATACCTGATAAGCTACCAAAGGATAGTTCGGGAAACGAACCGAAGCCCGTTGTATTATATCCAGATAAACGGATGCAGGTTTTACCATAATCCAATCGACGCCTTCCTCTATGTCTGCCGCTATTTCTTCCAAACCCTGTTCTTTGGTACGATAATCCATTTGGTAGGTCTTACGGTTGCCAAAAGAAGGAGCAGAGCCGGCAGCATCCCGAAAAGGACCATAAAAAGCCGAAGCATATTTAGCGGAATAGCCTAAAATTTTTGTCTTAAGCCCTTCAGTGTTCAAACGTTGACGTATTGCTCCCACTTGCCCGTCCATCATTGCGGAAGGGGCTATGAAATCTGCCCCTGCGACGGCGTGTTGATATGCCATTTCCGCCAACAAAGGCAGCGTAGCGTCATTATCTACATCCCGGTTGTACAGCAATCCGCAATGTCCGTGAGAAGTATATTCACAAAGACAAACATCCGTAAAAACGAGTACTTGTGGAAAATGTGCTTTAACTGCCCTTACCGCCTCGCATATAACGCTATGAGGTGAAGTTCCTTCACTGCCTCTTTCGTCTTTTTCGTTATCGGCAATCACTCCGAACAATAAGATTTTATCTATACCTAACGAAAGCAATTCTTCCACATCTTTAAGCAAACAGTCGGCAGACAAGCGGGATATACCTTCCATGGAGGGTATTGCCTGTTTAACGTTTTCACCCCCGGTAATAAAATATGGGTAAATAAAATCGGATACTGCGATACTTACATCGGCATAGCGGTCACGTACTTCTTGTGAAGTTCTGTACTGTCTAAATCGTTTCATTCCATGCTTTACTATTGGGGTACAAAAATAAAAAATATATAGTAAATTCAAGTTGCTATATATAGTTTTATTATTCTACCTAATGTATCTCCCGGATAAAGGCAATTTCTTTAACCTCTCAAATATATTTATATTTACCCCCTTAAATCTCAATCCTTTCAAAGAACTTAAATTTTCTATTAAATGGCAAATATTCTAATAACCGGTGCAAGTGGATTTATCGGAAGTTTCATGACAGAAGAGGCATTAAGCCGGAATATGTCCGTATGGGCAGGCATCCGGCAATCAAGCAGTAAAAGGTATTTGAGCGATCAAAAAATCCGGTTTATAGAATTGGATTTTGCTCATCCGGACATACTCCGGCAACAGTTATCCTCACACAAAGCCGTCAACGGTGCATTTGATTACATCATCCATTGTGCGGGAGCGACCAAATGTGTTGACAAGAAAGGTTTTGAAGATACGAATTACCTGCAAACAAAACACTTTGTCAATGCGTTAATAGAGTTGGATATGATTCCTCTGCAATTTGTCTTTATCAGTACATTAAGCATTTTCGGACCCATACACGAAAAAGATTACACCTCTATAAAAGAAGACGACATTCCTGCTCCCAACACGCTTTACGGCATCAGTAAATTAAAAGCGGAGCAATACATACAAAACCTTCCGAACTTCCCTTATGTTTTTTACCGTCCCACGGGAGTGTATGGCGCGCGCGACAAAGATTATTTTTTAATGGCAAAATCCGTCAAAAGGCATATAGATTTCTCTGCCGGTTACAAACGGCAGGACATCACTTTTATTTATGTAAAAGACCTTGTGAAGGCTGTCTTTTTGGGAATTGACAAGAATGTGTCCCGAAGGGCTTATTTGGTTTCCGATGGCAAAACCTATCAAAGCCATGCATTTTCTAATTTAATAAAAACGGAATTGGGCATTTCTTTTCTGATACGGTTAAGATGTCCGTTACCTGTTTTAAAGATGGTCTCATTGTTTTCCGGCTTTTTTGCCGGTCTTGCCAACAGGAACAGCAGTACGCTCAATTCCGACAAATATAACATACTGAAACAAAGAAACTGGCAATGTGATATTACTCCCGTCATGCAAGAATTGGGGTTTACCCCCGACTATACGTTGGAAAAAGGGGTAAAAGAAGCCGTTGCATGGTATAAAAACGAAGGGTGGCTTTAATCTCATTGGCTGGTATAACCCTGCTGTACGGATGCTTAGGGGTTACATCCGTATTATGTCCGATCCATATCCGATTCATGTCCGATCCATGTCCGCTTCCCAAGCGGATATATATGCCCGAAAAAGCCCATCAAATACGCTTCGGATGGGTTACAAACCGCTAAGAGAATACGAAAGAAAATCCGTAGTGCCGTGAAAGCAAAGTAAAGTAAGGCAAGTTTTTTCAGCTTGTTAAGGGAAAAAGGGAGAGGAGTTAAGGAGTTAGGGAGTCAAAGAAGCTAAAAAAGGAAAGAGTTTAAAAAAGAGTAAGGTAGAGGCACGTTTCAATTTGTGCCCGAAGGTTTTTTCAATTTTTCAAGTTTTCCAACCGGTACACCCAATACCGGTACACCGTTTTCATCCCAACCTATTTTCTGCATCCTTGGCGACCGGGAATCTATTCCCATAGGAGGATTATTGGTCACTTGGCGTGCATAATATAATAGATATGTCTCGGAACTATCGGGTGATGGAATAAAACTAATACTGCCCGGAGCAAAAACATCATTCTCCGGGCTTTGCATGAATACCGGATTCTGCGATTTTGTCCATGATGCCGGATCAAGCAGATTGCTGCTTGCCGATGCTGTTAAAAGACCTATTGCGTAATAAGGAGTCCAAGTGCCACTCGCCGAATAATATATCAATACCTTATCTTTGTTTTTGGAATGAAAAGCCTGAGGAGATTCATTCACATATATGGGATAGGCGGTTCTGCTGCCATCAGGATTAATCCATTGCCGTTCCCACTCAAACTCAGGTTTCGAAAGCAAAATCCTTTCAGACTTCAACGTCCATGGATTCTCCATTTTGGCTATATATATACATTGAGTTTCCGCTTCTATTCTTCGTTTCTGCCAACCGGACCAAATCATATAAAGTTCGTCTTTGTGTTCAAACACGCTGGCATGGATAGCCCAATTATTATTTTTATCGGTTTGAATACGCCCTTTCATTACAAACTGTCCATCAAAAGGGTTTACCGAGCTGTTTTCAATCACATATATCTGATGATTATCCGTATTTCCGTCATCCGCCGCAAAATAGACATACCATCTATCCTTAATGAAATGTATTTCGGGACTCCACAAGTGAGAAGCATTCGCTTTTTCTTTTGGAATCCAAACCTCTCTGCTTTCCGCGTTTTTGAGATCAGTTATGTCCGTTGTTTGCCATAGAACAATTTTATCTTCACAACCCTGTGTATAATAATACTTCCCTTTGTGAAATATTGCCCATGGTTCTGAGCCTGCAGGTATTAACGGATTGGTATATGTGTCTTCATCGTGATTGTCCGCACCCGATTTATGATTACTGCATGAAGTAAGCAATAACACCGGGACAAATAAAAGCTTGAACACGGTCGAAAATGAATTCATGATATTAGCGATTTTCTAACGCAAAGAAATAAAAAAAACGGTAAGAAAATGTTTAAATTTGATTGGAAAATGTTTTCATAAAAACTCCGAAGGAGTTGTTTTACTATTCCTATCAATATCCGAATCCTTCGGATTCTTTTTATGTAAATTTAACAGTTTCTGATACTTTAGTAACAAATGTTACTTAACAAAAGGTAATTCCTGTTTATGTTGCCCGTAAAAGGTCTATGTCAAGGTAAATATGACCATATTTTATTATATATTGAATAGCTTTTGTCGCCAATAAATAATAAATAAAACTACGTTTGTAATATAAATAATTAGATGTATCAATCTTAAAAATCACCATGAAAAGATATTTGTTATTCGTAGCATTTTTATTTATTGCCTCTTCTGTTCTTCTTATAGCCGATGAACCGGAAAACAATAAGTTAAAAGTAAAGGATTTCTCTTCAAAGGATGCAAACACTTCGATTGATGGATTTAACAGTTTTTTTTATAACAAGGAAATGAAGTTGTATAATGCGACTTCCGATAAACCGGGACGCGCTGCAATCTGGACACAAGCTATCTATTGGGATATGATAATGAATGCTTATTTGCGTACCAAAGAACAGAAATATTATAAAATGATAAATGAAATATTTCTGGGAGCTTGTGGGCAATATGATAATTTTAACTGGAATAATACTACCGAATGGTTCATCTATGATGATATCATGTGGTGGATTATTTCTTTATGCAGGGCACACCAAATTACAGGTGAAAAGAAGTATCTGGAATTGGCTGTATCCGGATTCGACCGTGTTTGGTACGGGTCTCCCGGAATTGACGACAGAGGGTCGTACGATAAGGAAAAAGGCGGCATGCGCTGGGGCTGGAAACGTGATGAATGGAGAGGTAAAATGGCGTGTATCAACTATCCGACGGTAATAGCAGCTGCCCTTTTGTATCAAATTACCCGAAGGGAAGACTACCTTAGCAAGTCGAAAGAAATATACGGCTGGTCATATAATAACTTATATAATAAGTCGACCGGGGCTGTAGCCGATTCTAAACATGGAGATAACAAGCCACACTGGCGTATGCACTTATACAATCAAGCCACATGTATAGGTTCCGGAGTTATTCTTTATGAAATTACAAAAGAAAGCCATTATCTGAACGATGCTATTCTGGCAGCGAATTATGTCCGCGATGAAATGTGCGACGAAAGTGGTTTTCTTCCATATAGAAACGGGATAGAACAAGGTGTATACGCTGCTATTTTTGCACAATATATTATACAACTGATCAACTGCAAACAACCGCAATACCTGAACTGGATAAGGCATAACATAAATAACGCATGGAATAATCGGGATAAAAAACGGGAGCTGGCATTTAAAGATTTTTCCAAGCCTTGCCCTATCGGCAAGTTGGAAGTTTATGACGCAAGCGGATGCCCGGCGCTAATGCAAGTTATACCTCCTGTAAAATAAATATCAACTTATACAATATCAATCTTTATTTAAAAAAACGTTATGAAAAAATTTACTCTTATATGGTTGTTGACCATTGTTACATTAGCGAATAGCTTTGGTCAAAATAATTATCCGGCAATTAAAAATGCTATTCGCCCATCGGCTTATCCACTTATAACTATCGACCCATACACTAATGGCTGGGCTTTCTCCGACAACTTATACGACGAATCTGTAAAACACTGGACAGGTAAGAGCTTTCCATTACTTGGAGTCATTAAAGTGGATAATAAGCTATACCGTTTTATGGGGACAGAGGAAATAGACTTGTCGGTTATCGTGAAAACATCCGTAATAGGTGAATGGACGGGTAAATATGTAACGAAAAACCCCGCTGATAACTGGTACGAAAAGTCTTTCGACGATTCGGCTTGGGCAACTTCCGCCGGAGCTTTCGGTACAACAAACAATGAACCTACCGCCCGCACGCACTGGGACAGTAAATATATCTGGGTCCGGAGGGTTATAAAACTGGATAAGAACTATAAAGGGAAAAACGTATATCTTGAATATTCTCATGATGATGATGCGATTATATATGTTAATGGAATAAAGGCTGTAGATACCGGACAGGATTGTAAGAAGAACGTGAAAATAAAACTGTCGGAAGAGGCTGTGAACTCTTTGGTAAAAGGAGATAATGTAATAGCTGGATATTGTTATAACAGGGGAGGGAACGGTCTGCTCGATTTCGGTCTTTTAGTGGAAAATGATGTAAAAAGGAGTTTTTCGAATACAGCTATCCAAACCTCTGTGGATGTACAGGCTACCCAAACCTACTATACATTTACATGCGGAGGTGTTGATCTGAAACTGATATTCACAGCGCCTCTATTATTGGAAGATTTGGACCTTACCTCTCGTCCGGTAAATTATATCTCATACGAAATAAATTCGAATGACGGTAAAAACCATAATACGGAACTATATTTTGAAGCATCTCCACAATGGGCGGTTGACCAACCTATGCAGGAAACAGAAGCCGACAGTTACGAAAAAGACGGATTGATATACCTTAAAACGGGAACCAAGACACAGGAAATATTGGCTAAACGAGGTGATGATCGGCGCATTGACTGGGGATATTTCTATCTGGTAGCCGAAAAAAGCAATACAATATATGGCATCGGCAGTAGTGTGATCTTGAGAAACAACTTTGTAAAGAATGTAAAATCAAACCATAAAAAAGAGATCGGCAATCACGATGTTTTGTCGTTAACCCGCTCATTAGGGACAGTCGGCAAGACTTCCGGAAAAATAATGATAGGGTATGACGATATCTATTCAATACAATACTTTGACTCAAATCTTCGCCCATATTGGAACAGAGCGAATAACCAAACAATAAGCAATCAATTCGCCAAGGCTGACGATGAATATCCAACATTGATGAACAAATGTTACAAGTTCGATCAGGAGTTGATGAATCAAGCCACTGCCGCCGGAGGAAAACAATATGCCGAATTATGCGCATTGGCTTATCGTCAGTCTATCTCAGCTCATAAACTGGTAGAAGCTCCTAACGGAGATTTACTTTTCCTGTCGAAAGAAAACTTTAGCAATGGGTCTATCGGTACAGTAGATATTACTTATCCGTCAGCGCCATTGTATCTACTGTATAATCCGGAATTAGCCAAAGGGTTACTCAATCATATATTTTATTTTAGTGAAAGCGGAAGATGGACAAAACCTTTTGCAGCTCACGATGTAGGTACGTATCCTTTAGCAAATGGGCAAACTTATGGTGGTGATATGCCTGTCGAAGAAAATGGTAACATGCTGATAGTTAATGCTACCATTACTATCATGGAAGGCAATGCCGAGTATGCTGCCCGTCATTGGAATGTGTTGACTACATGGACTGATTATCTTGTTAAAAACGGGCTTGATCCTGATAATCAACTTTGCACCGATGACTTTGCAGGACATTTTGCACACAATGCAAACCTCTCAATCAAAGCTATATTGGGTGTTGCATCTTATGCATATATGGCAGACATGTTAGGGAAAAAAACCGTTGCAGAGAAATACAACAGCATAGCCAAAGCAATGGCGAAAGAATGGGAACGTATGGATAATGACAACGATCATTACCGCCTCACATTTGATAAATCAGGTACATGGAGCCAGAAGTATAATCTTGTATGGGATAAGCTAATGAATATGAATATCTTCTCGAAAGAAATAGCCCCCAAAGAAATAGCTTATTACTTGACAAAGCAAAACAAATACGGTCTGCCACTCGACAGCCGGGCTAGTTACACAAAAACGGATTGGATAATATGGACTGCCACTTTAGCCAAAGACAAAGCGACATTTGAGAGATTTATTTCTCCACTGCATCTATTTATGAATGAAACGGTAGACCGTCTTCCTATGTCCGACTGGATTTACACAGACCGTCCCAAGCATACCGGATTCCGTGCCCGCTCGGTTGTTGGAGGATATTTCATTAAGATGCTGGAAGAAAAAATGGTTGAGAAGAAATAAATTTAAGTAAACAATACATCATGAAAAGAATAATTATAACCTTTTTTACTTTATGTTTAACCTCTCTGTTGCTCGTTTCAGCACAGGGCTGGCAACTAAAACAAGCCCGGATTATGACTCCTTGGGCAGATCAGGTTGATCCTCAAAACACTTTGCCCGAATATCCCAGACCTCAGATGGTTCGCGGCAATTGGATAAATCTTAACGGACTATGGGATTTTACCAAAGTCGATTTTATGGCTTACAATCCGACTCAAAGTTTTAGCCGGAAGATACTTGTTCCATTCCCTATGGAGTCGGCTATATCCGGTATTAGAGATACAAATCATGAGAAAAATAAAGGCAAAGTCTTTCTTTATCGCCGTATGTTTACGTTACCATCGGGTACGAACAGCAAAAATATCTTGTTGCACTTTGGTGCGGTCGATTGGAAGTGCCAAGTGTATATAAACGGCACGCAGGTTGGTGAGCATAAAGGCGGATTTGACCCTTTCCATTTTGATATTACTTCAGCTCTGGATAAGTCTAAAAAGGAACAAGAAGTTCAGGTTTTTGTACAAGATTATCAGGAATATGGCGGATATCCTCATGGAAAACAAAAAATTAATGAAAGGGCGATTTGGTACACCCCTGTAACAGGTATCTGGCAAACTGTATGGTTAGAAGCTGTGTCAAATATCCATATTGACAAGCTTGTGATAAACACTGATATTGACAATCAGAAAATGAGTGTCAAAGTTGTATCGGAAAAAACCGGAACTTCGACTAAGACTAATATAAAAGTGTTTGAGGGGAAAAAACTAATTGCTTCAAAAACAAATGTAAATACGGGGGAAAACATAGATGTACAAATTCCAAATCAGAAGCTATGGAGCCCCGGATCACCATTTCTGTATGATATCAAAATAGAACTTGTTGACAATGGAAAACAGGTGGATGCCGTAGATAGTTATTTCGGTATGCGGAAAATAAATTTGGGTATGCAAAACGGTTACCCATGTATTATGCTCAATAATGAATACTATTTCCAATATGGATTCCTAGACCAAGGTTTTTGGCCGGACGGAATTTATACCGCACCAACCGACGAGGCTCTCAAATTCGACATTATAAAATCGAAGGCATTCGGAATGAATATGTCTCGTAAACATATAAAAGTAGAACCTGCCCGTTGGTATTACCATTGTGACAAGTTAGGTTTACTTGTTTGGCAAGATATTCCCAATCCCGGATTCGGGGAAAATGGCAATTTATTGGGAGAGCAAATCAGCATAAGAGATAACTTCCATAATGAAATGATACGGATTATGGAATCATTGCATAACTACCCTTCTATCGTACAGTGGACTATATATAACGAAAGCTGGGGTCAACCTAATGAAAGGATTTCTCAACAAGGGGTAGACATTGCCCGTAAACAGGATTCTACGCGTCTAATCAGCATAGCCAGCGGGTGGAACGATTCTGAATATGGAGATATAAAAGATACACACTGGTATCCCGAACCAAATATGCTGCCAAATAAAGCTAACAGAAGGGCTTCGGTTTGTGGTGAATATGGAGGCATTACTCTGCTTATTGACAATCACCGATGGATTGGCGGCGGCAATATGAAATATACTCAGACATATAATTCAGAAGAGCTAAAAGACCGTTTTATCAAATATGTGAACATGATACAGGACCTACAAGGCAGTGGATTGTGTGCTGCCGTTTACACTCAGCTTACAGATGTGGAAGATGAGGAAAACGGAGTGATAACCTATGACCGGAAAGTGGTGAAAGTAAATGATGAACAATTGAAACAAATTCGTAGTGCAATAGAAAAAACATACCGGTTAAAACCTGCGATTACATCTGTAATACCAATTTCACAAACATACAATATTCACAACGAATGGAAATACCTGCCGACAAACGAACCTCTAAAGTCGGATAATTGGAAAGATGTAACTTTTGTCGATTCATCATGGAAGACAGGAGAAGCCGGGTTTGGACAAGGCATACATAAGGAATATTTAACAAATACTAAATGGAATACACCGTATATTTATTTGAGAAAAAGTGTTATATTTGAAGAAATATCCACCAATGACATTAGTAAGTTAAAGATATATCTCTTTTATGACGAAGACTGTGATATATACATCAATGGAATATTAGCAGCATCTACCAAGGGATTTGTAAACCGCTACGTTTATCTTGATATAAATAAAGAAGCGCTTGCTACAATTCAGCCCGGAAAAACAAATCTGATAGCGGTAAAATGTAAGCAAACCGAAGGTGGACAATTTATCGATTTAGGGTTCTCACTTAAAGATTAAATAGAAAAACATGAAAAAGGCTTTTATTGTTGCATTATTCTTTATTGGATTCTTCGTAAACCTGTATTCTCAGAAAGAACAAATAACAATCGTAGACAGGCCATCGACCAACGAATCAAATATGAATTACATAAGCAACAGAAAGCCTTTGCAACCTGAACATTTTATCAAGTTACCGGTGGGAAAAGTAAAGCCGAAAGGTTGGCTGAGAAAATACCTCGACTTGCAACGCAGTGGATTGACAGGCAACTTAGGGCAAATCAGTGCATGGCTCGACAAAAATAATAATGCATGGCTTAATCAAGGAACTTCTGCCGGATGGGAAGAAGTTCCTTACTGGCTCAAAGGTTATGGCAACATAGCTTACATTCTGGAAGATCAAAAGATGCTGAATGAAACTAAAACATGGATTGAAGCTGTATTTAAGAGCCAGCAACCGGATGGTTATTTCGGTCCGGTTAATGAACGGAATGGTAAACGGGAACTATGGGCTAATATGATTATGCTATGGTGTTTGCAATCCCATTATGAATATTCGGGAGATAACCGGGTTATCAACCTTATGACAAATTACTTCAAATGGCAGTTGACTGTCCCTGATGAAAAATTTCTGAAGGATTATTGGGAAAACAGTCGTGGAGGAGACAACATATATAGTGTGTACTGGCTTTATAACATAACAGGAAATGCGTTTCTTCTCGAACTGGCAGAAAAGATACATCGCAATACGGCTGACTGGATGAGAGAAACGACCTTGCCTAACTGGCATAATGTAAACATAGCTCAAGGTTTTAGAGAACCGGCAACTTACTATATGTTGACTAAAGATTCAGCTCATTTGCGATCATCTTATAATGTGCATCATCTCATCCGCCGCACATTTGGACAAGTTTCGGGCGGAATGTTCGGTGCCGACGAAAATGCCCGGATGGGATATATTGACCCGCGCCAAGGTACTGAGACATGTGGCTTCGTGGAGCAGATGGCTTCGGATGAAATCATGCTCCGCTATACAGGCGATCCTTTTTGGGCTAATCATTGCGAAAATGTTGCATTTAACTCATACCCGGCTGCGGTAATGCCGGATTTTAAATCATTGCGATATATTACCAGCCCGAACCATGTACTCAGTGACTCCAAAAATCATCATCCGGGTATTGATAATGCGGGACCGTTCTTATCCATGAATCCATTCAGCAGTCGTTGTTGCCAACACAACCATACGCAAGGTTGGCCTTATTTTGTAGAAAATCTAATATATGCAACTCCGGACAATGGAGTAGCTGCTGTGATATATGGTGCATGTGAAAGTTGGGTTAAAGTTGGCAATGGAACAGAGATTAAAATTATAGAAGACACTAAATATCCTTTTGAAGAAAGTATTAGCTTTAAAATAGAGACTTCCAAAAACGTAATATTCCCATTCCATTTACGAATACCATCTTGGACTCAGAATGCTCAGGTATTAATCAATAATAAAAGAGTAAAAACAGAATTGATACCTGGTAAATATCTGCGCATCCATCGTGAATGGAAAAATGGGGATAGTATTTCTGTTTTCTTTCCTATGGATCTCGAATTAAAACAATGGCAAGTCAATCAAAATAGTGTAAGTGTGAATTATGGTCCGCTTACTTTATCCTTGAACATTAAAGAAGAATATAATAAAGTGAGTAGTATTGAAACTGCCATAGGAGATTCTAAATGGCAAAAGGGCGCCAATCCTGAACAATGGCCTGCGTATGAGATATATCCGGCAAGTCCATGGAATTATGCCTTAGTGTTGGACAAGAAGATACCTTTGACCGGTTTTGTTGTAGAAAGAAGAGAATGGCCTGCCGACGATTTTCCATTCATACAAATTAATTCTCCAATAGTAGTAAAAGCCAGAGGTCGCAAAATACCGTCGTGGCAGATTGACCAATATAAATTATGTGCTGTATTACCTACCCGGGATGTACAAATGGATGAAGAAGTGGAAGATATAGCGCTTGTGCCAATGGGTACTGCTCGTTTACGGATTACCTCATTCCCGGTTTCGGACAAATAATAAATTAAGAACAATGTATGAGCTAAGTATGCATCATTAAGGCTAAAGAGGAATTTGGGTTCCGAATATTAGTTTTATGAAGGGAAAGCATGTATTATAACTATTACAAATTAAATAATATTCTATGAAAGATTTTTCTCTGGAAAGGCGAAACTTTTTGAAAAAAATAGGCGTTGCCGGAACTGCCGCAGTATTTGTATCCAGCCCATGGCTATCAGTTTTTTCTGATATAAAGCATACCAATAAATCTATCGTGAAATTAGGTGTTATTGGACCGGGATCCAGAGGACGCCACTTGATGGGGTTCCTTTCGAAAAATAAAAAAGCAGAAATTGCCGCCTTATGCGATATTTATCAACCTTCAATAAATGAGGCATTAAAAATAGCGCCCAAAGCCAAGACTTATACTGATTATCGTCATCTTCTCGAAGATAAAAACATTGATGCTGTTGTTATTGCAACTCCTCTTAACACCCACTGTCAAATAGCTCTCGATGCATTTGATGCAGGCAAGCATGTGTTTTGTGAAAAATCCATAGGCTTCACGATGGAGGAATGTCGGCAGATATATGATAAGTATATATCTTCCGGGAAAATATTTTTTTCCGGTCAGCAGCGCCTGTTTGACCCCCGTTACATAAAAGCAATGGAAATGATTCATGCCGGAACCTTCGGTGAAATCGAAGCCATTCGTACCTTTTGGTATAGAAATGGAGATTGGCGTAGAGATGTTCCCTCTCCTGAACTGGAAAGACAAATCAATTGGAGGCTTTACCGTGAATATTCAAAAGGATTGATGACCGAGCTTGCCTGTCACCAATTACAGATAGGCTGTTGGGCTTTACGGTCTATCCCTGATAAAGTAATGGGACATGGAGCTATTACTTATTGGAAAGATGGTCGCGAAGTTTATGATAATGTAAGCTGTATCTACATTTTCGATAATGGAGTAAAGATGACCTTTGATTCTGTAATATCTAATAAATTTTATGGATTAGAAGAACAAATATTAGGAAATTTAGGTACAGTCGAGCCGGAGAAAGGTAAATATTATTTCGAAAATATAGCTCCTGCACCTGGTTTCCTGAGGATGGTTAATGATATTGAGAACAATCTGTTTGATACATTACCTTTTGCAGGAACAAGCTGGGCACCGGAAACTGCTGATCAAAATGCCGGAGAATATCTTTTAAAGGGAAAGCCGAAAGGAGACGGAACGAATTTAATGATGGATGCTTTCGTAGAAGCTACTATAACAGAGAAACAACCTCTTAATATTGCAGAGGAAGGTTATTATGCCAGTGCTCTCACTCTTCTGGGAGATATGGCTATTAGTAAGGGAGAAACATTGGTTTTCCCTGATGAATTTAAACTAAACTACCTCAATCATCAACGTAAAATATAATATGATGAAAAATACCACTATAACTGTAAAACGGAAGAAAACAGAAATAAAAACCTGGATCGTTTGTTTTCTTGTAGCCAATCTCGCGAATCTATATGCCATTATTGTATATGACAACACATTTTTTACCGAACTACTTACTTCGTTGGGCTACGTAGTTGTTGCATCTTTCGCTTTATATTTTTTGTGGAGTATTATACGTGTTATTTTTTATGGACTGAAAAGGTTAATTAAATCAAAAATATAATACTGAATATTATTAATATGCCCATACAATGTATATATAAACAAGCCGACACAAAGAAAATCCTGTATTCATGGTTTGGCTGTATGGATACAAGGGTTGATATTATATTATGCGATAAAAAAGAAGAAGAAGCAAAAAGAATAGCAGAAGCCATATATAAGCAGTTATATAAACTTGAGAAAACAGGGAATTATTACGACCCTTTAAGTGAGTTATCCACTATAAACAACGCTGGTTATAATACATCTGTCGTTGTTAGCGCCGACCTGTTTTCAATGATAAAAATGTGCCTTACCTACCATAAAATAACTGCTGGATATTTTGATATTACAATACATTCGGACAATCATACAATTGATACGATAAAGTCGGTATTAATTTCAGAGAAAGACTTAAGCATTACTTTAAACAAAAAAGGAATCAGATTAAACTTGTCTGCTTTTATCAAAGGCTATGCATTAGATACCGTTAAGAGTATCCTTGAAAAAAACAAAATAAACAATGCTTTAATAAATATAGGAAACAGCTCCGTTTTGACAATGGGAAATCACCCTTTTGGAGATGGGTGGAAAATAGGGATTGATTTTCCGACAACTACAAATGAAAGAAAAGAAATAACACTAAAAAACAAGAATTTAACTACATCAGGCAATAACATAGCCAGTCGTAAACACATTATATCTCCGCATACAGGAAAATATATAGAAGGGGTAAAAGGTGTTTCCGTAATAACTGATACTGCCGTGGATGGTGAAGTTTTGTCTACAGCATTATTTGCAGCAGAACCTCCGGAGAAAAGGCTTGGTATATTACGCCATTTTAATGCAACAATTTACAATTTATAATATTATTAAAATACAAGAAGATGGTAACACGAAGAAATTTTCTAAAAAAAGCAGGAGTGGCAACAGTAGGACTTGCACTCAGCAGAATAAACGCATTGAATGCCATGAATGCAGAAAGCTATAGTAGAATTATAGGTGCCAATAAAAAGGTTAACTTAGCTTGCGTCGGTGTTGGGTATCGCGGCAGTGATATTATTAAAGAATTTGAACGAACGGGATTGGCCAACATTGTAGCTTTATGTGATGTAGACATGGGAGCTAAGCATACACAGGAAATAATGAATAAGTTTCCGAAAGCCAAACGTTTCAAAAATTTCCGTAAAATGTTTGATGAAATAGGAAACGAGATTGAAGCAGTGTCTGTCGGTATACCTGACCATGCTCACTTTCCTGTTTGCATGTTAGCTATGGCATTAGGAAAACATGTATATGTGGAAAAACCGATGGCTCGGACTTTTCATGAAGCCGAACTCATGATGCAAGCAGCAAGAAAGTATCCGAATGTTGTTACACAAGTAGGTAACCAGGGACATTCCGAAGCAAATTATTTCCAATTCAAGGCATGGAAAGAGGCCGGAATAATTAAAGATGTGACCGAGGTTACAGCTCACATGAATTCATCTCGCAGATGGCACGGTTGGGATACAAATATCTATAAATTACCCGGAGAACAGCCTATACCCGAAGGTATGGACTGGGATACATGGCTTATGGCTATACCTTACCATGATTACAATGATAAATATCATCACGGTAACTGGCGTTGCTGGTACGACTTGGGTATGGGAGCCTTGGGTGACTGGGGGGCCCACATTCTCGACACTGTACACGAGTTTCTTGAATTGGGATTACCGTATGAAGTCAATCCCATAAAGCTGGAAGGGCACAATGACTATTTCTTCCCTATGTCTTCAACAATTCAATTTCGGTTCCCAAGTAGAGCCAACATGCCGGCTTTGGATATCACATGGTATGATGGCGTAAACAATTTGCCTCCGATACCTAAAGGATATGGGGTATCTGAATTAGATCCCAATATCCCAACAGTAGCAGGTGGAAAGCTTCAGCCGGTGAACCTGAATCCTGGTAAAATTATATATAGTAAGGATTTAATCTTTAAGGGTGGATCACACGGTAGCACACTATCCATTATTCCCAAAGAAAAAGCAAAAGAAATGGCTTCGAAACTGCCGCCGGTGCCAGAAAGTAGTTCTAATCATTTTGCGAACTTTCTGTTAGCATGTCAAGGTGAAGAAAAAACACGTTCACCATTTGAAATATTCGGACCATTAAGCCAGACATTCTCATTAGGTGTGATTGCACAGCGATTAAATACACGCATATTATTCGACAAGAACACCAAGGAGATAACTAACGACAAATTCGCCAATGCTATGTTGACGGGATTACCACCACGAAAGAATTGGGATGAATTTTATAAAGTATAATACAGACAAATGAATTACATAATTTAAACTATCAAAACAGATAAAATGAAAAAACAACTTTTATTGTTAGCATCTATGTTTATGCTTATTACAGGTTTAGATGCCCAAGAAACGAACAACCATCTTACCGAACAGGAGGTCCGAGATGGTTGGAAATTGTTGTGGGACGGAAAAACAACTGATGGTTGGAGAGGAGCCAAATTGAATATTTTTCCTAAAAAGGGATGGAGTACACAAAACGGAATACTCAAAGTACAGAAAGGCGAAGGTGCAGAATCGGCAAATGGAGGAGACATAGTCACCATCAAGAAATATAAAAATTTTATACTGAAAGTCGATTTCAAAATTACTAAAGGAGCAAATAGCGGAATAAAATACTTTGTTGATTCCGACTTGAATAAAGGAGAGGGTTCTGCTATTGGTTGCGAGTTTCAGATATTGGATGATGATAATCATCCCGATGCCAAGTTGGGAGTTAAAGGAAACAGAACTTTAGGTTCATTGTACGACCTTATTCCTCCGAAAAAAGGCGGAACATTCAACTTTGAGATGAATAATTTCAATACAGCAATGATTATTGTAAAAGACAACAAAGTAGAGCATTGGCTCAATGGCGTTAAAATCGTAGAGTATGAGCGAAACAATCAGATGTGGGATGCCCTTGTAGCTTATAGTAAATATAAAAACTGGCCTAACTTTGGGAATTTAAGCGAAGGAAATATCTTACTACAAGATCATGGAGATGAGGCGTCTTTTAAAAATATAAAGATCAAAGAATTAGAATAATTCTAAATTGTTAAAATCTAAATTTTGATATAACTACGCATTCTCCAGATGAGCCTAAATTAACGTGAGTTCGATATAAGATATTATTTATGTTATTGATTATTTGGCTGTTATGTTTTCTACATCCATAAGGAGAGCCTACTTGTAACTAATTAATAGTGAATATCATGCAAAACAAGGAAATTTGTAGTATAGTAAATCCATTTTATTAAAAAAGCAAAGTGTTTATATACAAGATATTATTATTGCACTTATATCGAATTCACGTTATTGAATAAAATTTAAACAGGACGTAGATCTCAGATTTTTTTAAAAATTGCTCTCAGAATAAAAAAAAGTATTACCTTTGAAGTCACCATTACACTGTTTTATCTAAATAATAACGAAATAGTAATTAAGAAAAACAATTATTGAAATGAAAAAAGGTATTCATCCCGAATCATATCGTCCGATAGTGTTCAAAGATCTGTCAAATGGTGATATATTTTTATCACGTTCAACTGCTAATACGAAAGAAACTATCGAATTTGAAGGGAACACTTACCCATTAGTGAAACTCGAAATTTCTAACACTTCACATCCTTTTTATACCGGTAAATCCAAATTAGTAGATTCAGCCGGGCGTGTAGATAAGTTTATGAACCGATACGGCGATCGTAGTAAAAAGAAATAATTACTAATTTGTAGAGGTGATTAATAAGGATGTCCCAAAACAGAGGCATCCTTTTTTGTAGTAGATTGCATTGGAGATTTAATTAAACGTAAAAACAAATTATGATGTCAGATTCAAAAAGTGTTATTAACGTAGGGCTTCTTGCTTATGGTATGTCAGGAAGAGTATTTCACGCACCTTTTTTAGATAAACATACCGGTTTTAATCTATACGCTGTAACCGAAAGAAATACGAAGAAAGCGCAGAAAGATTATCCCTACTTGATAAGCTATAATAGTGTGGACGAATTACTTAACGACAATACTATAGAGCTTGTAGTCGTAAATACACCCAACTATCTTCATTACGAACAGGCAAAATCTGCCTTGTTGAAAGGTAAACATATTTTAGTAGAAAAACCTTTTACGGCAAACACAAAACAAGCAAAAGAACTATTTGAATTGGCAGATAAACAAGGCAAAGAGATATTTTTTTATCAAAACCGTCGTTGGGATAGTGATTTCATATCTGTAAAAGAAGTGATTAACAGTAGAAAATTAGGCAAACTGAATGAAATACATATTCGGTATGACAGATATAGGCCGGTTATAGGCCTCAAGGCATTCAAAGAAACTCCTACTCTCGAAGCGTGCGGTTTATTCTACGATTTAGGCCCTCACCTTTTAGACCAAGTTATTAGTTTGTTCGGCAAACCGATAAGTTACCATAAAGTATCGGGAAACAACCGAAAAAATACTCAAGTAGAAGATTACTTTATGATACAATTGAGCTATCCCAATGACTTAAATGTTACCATAACGGCAAGTCTGCTTGTAGTAGATACGCAACCTGCATTTGTGTTGCACGGCGTTGAGGGAAGTTTCGTTAAATATCGGGCAGACGTTCAGGAAGAACAACTACTTGGAGGTATGAAACTAAACAATCCGATTTACGGAATAGAGTTGCCCAACATGCAAGGAATATTGAGTGTTGTTGACAAAAATGATAATATAACCAAAGAAATAATTGTCTCCAAACAAGGGAATTATCTCTCACTTTTCGATGCCGTTTATCAAACATTAGTTAATCGAAAAATCTATCCGATAACGCGCGAAGAAATCTTGATACAACTCGAAATTTTAGAAAATTAATATTATATCTTTTTTATCTATTACATAGAAGAGACTTCTCGGTATCTTCTTTAACTTTAATTAGTTAAAAGCGTTCTTAAACAATAAATATTAAGTCATACTTTTGTCTTGTAAGAGTGGATAGCAGAAAAGAGAATAGAAAATAATTATCTGTCAAATAGAAAACCATTTGATTTTATCTTCTCTATCTCTCTTTGACTTATATTAATAATCTATAAAATTAATATTGGAAAGAAGAAAATGACCGGTAAAATTGTTTTTATTACAGGTGCAAGTAGTGGAATAGGTGAAGGATGTGCGCGAAAATTTGCATCACAAGGGGTAAATCTGATTCTTAACTCCCGCAATGTTGCTAAACTTGAAACATTGAAAAAAGAATTGGAATTAAGTTATAATATCCGCATACATCTACTTCCTTTTGACGTACGAGACAGAGAAGCTGGAGCAAAGGCTCTAAATTCTTTATCCGAAAAATGGGAAAGGATAGATATTTTAATAAACAATGCCGGACTTGTAATTGGTGTTGATAAAGAATACGAAGGTAACCTTGATGAATGGGACATTGTGATAGATACTAATATAAAAGGTTTGCTTGCAATGACGCGGATGATAGTACCGGGTATGATAGAACGCCAAAGCGGACATATTATCAATATCGGTTCTATTGCCGGAGATGCTGCTTATCCGGGAGGAAGTGTATATTGTGCCACTAAGGCAGCTGTCAAAGCTCTTTCGGACGGACTACGGATTGATTTGGTTAACACTCCGCTTAGGGTAACAAATATTAAACCGGGTATGACAGAAACAAACTTTAGTATTGTACGTTATCGTGGAGATAAGCAAGCTGCTGATAATTTTTACAAAGGAATTCACCCGTTAACGGGTGATGATGTTGCCGAAACGGTTTATTTTGCGGCTTCTGTACCTGCTCACATTCAAATAGCAGAAATTTTACTGATGCCTACCAATCAAGCAACAGCAACCATTTCATATAAAAACAAACTGGAATGAAAAACATTAATTAAAAACGTAATAGGTTATGAAAAAAATAGTAGTAATAGGAATAAGCCTATGTCTTGTATGGGCTTTGACATCATGTAAATCAAGTGAGAGTGCTTATCGAAAAGCCTACGAAACGGCAAAACAAAAAGAACTTGCCGACGATCAAAAAGAAACAATAGCAGAAGCAACAGTTTCGGAGAAAACTACTGTTGCTCCTTCTGCCCCTATTCCGAAAGAAACGGTTGTTCGCCAGGAAAGAGTAGAAATTGTTTCGGGAAATAATGTCCTCAAAGCATACGGTATTGTTTGTGGTAGTTTTGGCTTAAAAACTAATGCTGATGCTCTGAAAAGTTTTCTTCAATCGGAAGGATATGGAAATGCTACTGTGATATTTAATTCGGCTATTGTAATGTATCGGGTTGTAGTGGATTCTTATGACAACAGGGATTTTGCGATTAATGCCCGTGATGCTTTTAAAACCAAATACCCTTACAGAAGTGACTTTCAAGAAGCTTGGATATTGCAAAAGATGTAATATCGTTTACTTAAAGTTGGACAAATAAAAATCCGTCTCTTGAAAGGAGGCGGATTATTTTTGATTGTAAGTTTATTTCCCAAATCCTACATACTCCCACCTATAATATCAAGCAATTCGTTTGTAATAGCTTGTTGACGGGATTTATTGTATTGTATTGTCAAGTCTTGACACAATTCGTCTGCATTTTCTGTTGCGGTTTGCATGGCTATTACTCGTGCGGCGTGTTCTGACGCATGAGAATCAAGTGATACTGTATATAGTTTAAAATATAACACCTTGGGAATAAGCGCAGTTATTAATTCCTGAACAGAAGGTTCGACAATGTAATCTTTTATCATTCCGTCTTTATTATCATCATTTTTCACAGCCATTTGACTTAAATCAATCGGAAGAAAAAGCTCCCGAACAAGTGTCTGCACTCCCGAAAACTTAAAATGATAATAAATCAATTCTACCTTATCTATCTCATTCGCTACAAAATCTTCCATGAGTTTGGAAGCCAATTGATAAGCAGCTTCATACGAAGGCTTATTGGCAATAGACTGATAACTGCCCAATTTTTTATATCCCAATTTTTTAACTGCTTCTTCAACCTTTCTTCCCACTGGATAAACTTGTATATCTTCCACACCAAGGCTCTTATATTTATTAACTACTTGTACAAGTTGCCTAATAATATTGGTATTGAAAGCACCGCACAAAGAAGAATTTGAGGAAAATACCACAATAGCTGCACGTTTAACCGGTTTCGAAACCAGATATGGCGATTCAAAAGGAACGTCCGCATCCAGAAAACGAGACATCATAGCACTCAGCTTAGTTTGATAAGGCAACATGCTTTCAATAGCTAGCTGTGCTTTACGCAGTTTAGCGGCAGCTACCATCTTCATGGCTGAAGTAATTTTCCAGATACTTTTGACAGAAGTTATTCTGTTTTTTATTTCTTTTAGCGAAGCCATATTTATTTGTTGTTACAAGAATTGTTGAGACACTTTCTCTAATGTCTCTCGAATGATTTTTGTTACATCATCATTGATATTTCCTTTCTTTAAAATGTCCAAAACATCAGTTTGATGATTTAATTCAAGAAAATGCAACAGTCTCTTTTCAAATTCGGCAACTTTATCTAGTGAAATATTCTTTAAGAGTCCATTAGTTCCGCAATACAAGATAGCTATTTGTTGCTCGACAGGCATCGGTGAATACTGTGGTTGAACGAGCAAAGCGGTATTCTTTTGTCCTTTGTCAATAGTCAACGCCGTAACAGGATCCATGTCTCCACCAAACTTGGTAAATGCTTCCAGTTCACGATACTGTGCCTGATCAATCTTTAATGTTCCAGCGACTTTCTTCATCGCTTTGATTTGTGCATTACCCCCTACACGAGATACGGATATACCAACATTGATAGCAGGACGGTTGCCTTGATTGAAAAGTCCTGTATCCAAAAAGATTTGTCCGTCAGTGATTGAAATTACATTTGTTGGAATGTAAGCGGAAACATCACCGGCTTGTGTTTCGATAATAGGTAAAGCTGTTAGCGAACCACCGCCCTTTACTTTTCCTTTCAGACTCTCCGGAAGGTCATTCATTTGAGAAGCTACTTCTTGCTGGTTGATAATTTTAGCTGCACGTTCCAACAAACGGGAATGCAAATAGAAAATATCACCCGGATAGGCTTCACGTCCGGAAGGGCGACGAAGTATTAACGAAACTTCACGATAGGAAACTGCCTGTTTGGACAAGTCATCATAAACGACAAGTGCATGACGACCGGTATCACGGAAAAATTCACCGATTGCAGCGCCGGCGAAAGGTGCAAAATATTGCATCGCAGCAGGATCGCTTGCTGTTGCAGCAACGATGATAGTATATTCCAACGCTCCGTGTTCTTGCAAAATGTTGACAATAGACGCAATCGTCGAGGCTTTTTGACCGATAGCAACATAGATACAATATACAGGATCCCCTGTATCATAATTACTTCTTTGATTGATAATTGTATCAATAGCTATAGACGTTTTACCGGTTTGTCGGTCGCCTATAATCAACTCTCGTTGCCCACGACCAATTGGAATCATTGCATCAATAGCTTTCAATCCGGTTTGTAACGGTTGGTTTACCGGTTGACGGAAGACTACCCCCGGGGCTTTCCGTTCAAGAGGCATTTCATATAGTTCACCGCCAATCATACCTCTGCCATCCAATGGTTCGCCAAGAGGATCAATTACACGTCCTAACATGTTTTCACCTACTTGTATAGAGGCAATTCTACCGGTACGTTTAACGACAAATCCTTCTTTTATTTTATCTGTCGCACCTAATAACACAGCACCTACATTGTCTTCTTCAAGATTCATTACAACGGCTCTAATACCGTTTTCAAACTCTAATAATTCGTTCGCTTCGGCATTCCGTAATCCGTATATGCGAGCAACTCCATCACTGACTTGCAACACGGTACCTATTTCGTCAAGCGTAACACGGGCATCAATTCCTTCGAGCTGCTTACGCAAGACTTCGGACACTTCACCGACTCTTATATTTTCAGACATAATTATTTTTTATAAAGTAAGCTAACACTTTCATCACACAATTCGTCTATTCTTATCTATAAACTGCTGTTTAACTCTTTTCAACATTCCCAGCACACTGGCATCTATACGGTAGTTGTTTATATCAAGTATGAATCCTCCTAAAATAGAAGGATCAACAATCGTTTCCAACTCCATACGCGAATGAAGACGACTTTTTGCACCTTCTTTAATACGTTCTTTTGTTTTAATGTCAACCGGCACCGCTGTAATTAACCGTCCTGTACCGATGTGTTTCAACTTGCGATAGATATCCAGATAAGTTAAACACATATATCGTAAATAAGCTTCCCTACGTTGTTTGAGTACCAACCGGATGAATTGAATAAACTCTTCGCTCGGTGCCTTTTTATCATCGGCAGCCGTATATATCAAACGTTCCTTATCTTTTTCCGGCAGAATAGGATTTAATAATGTCTGCTGCAATTCAGGAAAGTCCTCAAAACTTTTGGCTAAGCACTCAAACTCTTGATAGAGTTTGTCCTCAGCTCCTCTTTTCCGTGCATAAGCAATTAATGCTTTGGCATATCGCATTGAAATAATTCCGGTATTCATCTTTGTTACAATTTAGAAGTAAGTACTTCGTCTATCATACGGTCAATCATAGCCATCTGTTCCTTTTCGGTATCCAATTGTTTGTGAATGACCTTTTCAGCAATATTTACCGAAAGAATGGCAACTTGACGACGTATATCACGAATCGCCTCATTTCTTTCTATTTGAATCAGTCTCTTAGCCGTATCCAATTCTTTTTGGGCGACAATAGCAGCTTGTTCACGGGCACTCTGAATAATCTTTTCACGTTCAACGGCAGCTTCTCTGAGAATACGTCCTTGTTCTTTATTGGCATTGCTTATAAGAGCATCACTTTCGGATTTAAAACGTGCTAATTGTTCATTAGCTTCTTTTGCCACTTTAAGAGAGCGGTCAATATAAGCTTTACGTTCTTCCACCATCTTAACGATAACCGGAAAACCGTATATAGCCAATACAACAAATACAGCCCCGAACGAAAGAATCATCCAAAACAATAAGCCGCTATCGGGTAGTAACAATGACATAATGTTCTTATTACTCGATTACAAAAAGAATACCAGCAAGCAAACAACAAGTGCCAACAGTGCAACACCTTCAATCAACGCAGCAGCAATAATCATATTTGCACGAATGTCGTCCGACGCTTCCGGTTGACGAGCGATACCTTCCATGGCTGCTCCCCCGATTTTACCAATACCAAATCCTGCTCCGATAACGGCTAAACCTGCGCCTATGGCGGCTCCTAACTTACTAATTCCAACGGATGCTGCAGCTGCTTGCAATAATACTGTGAGTAACATAATTTCTAAATTTTAATAGTTTGTGCTTTATTTAATTCTTAATTTTCAATTTCTTCTTTTGCATGATGTTCTTCTTGTGCCAATCCGATAAATACGGACGATAACATGGTAAAAACGTATGCTTGGATAAAGGCTACAAGTATCTCCAGAGTATTCATAAAGATATTGAATAAAACGGAAGCGACAGTTAGAGTTCCATTCAGTGCCGGTCCCATATTAGCCGATATAAATACCAGACAGGTTAACACCAACATTGCCATGTGCCCCGCCAACATATTGGCAAAAAGACGGATCATCAAAGCAAACGGTTTGGTGAAAACACTTAGGAATTCAATAAGGGGCATCATAGGTATGGGTACCTTCAACCACCAAGGAACATTGGGCCAAAAAACATCTTTCCAATAAGTACGTGTACCGAATATGTTGACAGCTAAAAATGTACAGATAGCTAATACCATTGTAATAGCAATATTTCCGGTTACATTGGCTCCTCCCGGAAAGATGGGTATCAATCCCATGATATTGTTAATGAATATAAAGAAAAAGGCTGTCAGCAAATAGGGAGAGAATTTCCGGTAGTTACGTCCCACACAAGTCTTTATTATATCATCATTGACCATCATAATGAACATTTCCATAAATCCCACAAAGCCACCCGGAGATACTGTATTCCCCCCCCTTTTACGATACCAACGGGCTACACCCAATATGATGACAACCAGCAGGATGCTATTAATGAGTAAAGCCAACGTTACTTTCGTTATGGAAATGTCAAACGGGCGTATTTCTTCACCGGAAGCATTGCGTTCAACAATCTTTCCTTCGTATTTACTTCCTTCGGGTGCCATGTAAAATCCCTTATAAGTACCGCCGTGTTCTTCAAAAGTTGATGAGAGAAAAGTATGCCATCCACTGTTACTGCTATAAAGAATAACAGGCAAAGGTATGGTTACATGTGTATGTCCCAACGTGGTAACATGCCATTCATACGCATCGCCAATATGTCCGAAAACGATACTCTTGACATCCACCGGTTTATTCTCTTCCTCTCTTTCGTGTGCAGAAGCTGCAAGTGCAGGCAGACTTACAAACAAAAGGAAGAAGCCTGTTACAAACAAGTATAATGATTGTTTCAGTTTCATTTGACCCTGTTTTTTTTCGATTTCCATTCAAAATTATAGAAAAACATCGTTTCAAATAATAAGGTTATCAAGTAGAAAGCTACAAGAGTAAATGCAAATTCCATAATGAAAGTACGAACAAGCAAACAATAAACAGCTAACACAATAATAGAAAGAATTAGCTTTTGAACTTTTATTAGCATATAAAGTAACAACTTTTTTCGTTGAGTATATTTACCATACAAATCAAACAAACAAAAATGAACGACTCCTAAAACAAAAAAATATATCGCAATAAAAGGGTATCCGTCGAAATAATGTTCGGGAATCAAACTGTGCAAAACATAGCCCCCCCCTAAAGCGATCAACAAAGTAATACAACTATGAATAATTATATATCTATATTTTGCACGGTTAATATCCATTCTTTGCTGCTTTAAGATACGCAGACCGAAACAAGTTCGTCGCTAAATTCAACAAAACCTCCCTGTATGTCAATTGTTTGTTCATTACTGCCATTCACAAATGTAATAGTTCCTTCTTTTAAAGAAGAAATAATCGGTGCATGGTGTCGAAGTATCGAAAAAGAACCTGCGATACCGGGAAGAGTAACACTTGTTACTTCCCCTGTAAATAGTTTCTTTTCGGGAGATACGATATCCAAGTGTAAATTTTCTCGTGCCATGACATCTTATTTTACTTGTTCCATCAGTTTTTTCCCCTTTGCTATTGCATCTTCGATAGTGCCTACATTCAAGAAAGCCGCTTCGGGCAAATCATCCGTCTCACCTTCCAGAATCATCTTAAATCCTTTGATGGTATCTTCGATGGAGACAATCACTCCGGGAACCCCCGTAAATTGTTCTGCCGTAGAAAAAGGTTGTGAGAGGAAACGTTGTACACGGCGAGCACGGTTTACAACTATGCGATCGGTATCCGAAAGCTCATCCATACCTAAAATGGAAATAATATCTTGCAGTTCTTTATTACGTTGCAGGATTTGTTTCACCCGTTGAGCCGTTTCGTAGTGTTCCTGTCCGACAATACGCGAGTCGAGAATACGGGAGGTAGATTCCAAAGGATCTACAGCCGGGTAAATACCCAATTCTGCAATCTTACGGCTAAGCACGGTGGTGGCATCCAAGTGGGTGAATGTCGTAGCGGGAGCAGGGTCAGTCAAGTCATCGGCGGGAACATATACCGCTTGTACCGAAGTAATAGAACCTGATTTGGTGGAAGTAATACGCTCCTGCATCACACCCATTTCCGTAGCCAATGTAGGTTGATAGCCGACAGCCGATGGCATGCGTCCCAACAATGCGGACACTTCGGAACCGGCTTGTGTAAAACGGAAAATGTTGTCAATGAAAAACAGGATATCTCTTGCTCCCGAATCACCTCCCATATCACGAAAAGATTCTGCAATGGTCAGTCCCGACAATGCTACGGAAGAACGTGCGCCGGGAGGTTCATTCATCTGACCGAACACCAATGTTGCTTGCGATTTCTCAATTTCATCGTAATCCACCTTGGAAAGATCCCAATTTCCCGCTTCCATACTCTCTTTAAACTCCTTACCGTAACGGATAACTCCCGAATCAAGCATTTCACGCAACAAATCGTTTCCTTCACGGGTACGCTCTCCTACACCGGCAAACACGGAAAAACCATTATGTTTTTTGGCGATATTGTTGATTAATTCCATAATGATAACGGTCTTTCCAACGCCGGCACCTCCGAACAAACCGATCTTTCCTCCTTTGGAATAAGGTTCCAAGAGGTCTATTACTTTAATTCCGGTAAACAATACCTCTTCACTGGTAGTCAAGTCTTCGAATCTGGGAGGGTTGCGATGAATAGGATAAGCTCCTGTCTTGTTCAATTCTTTCATACCGTCAATAGATTCACCGACAACATTCATCAAACGACCTCTAATCTGATTTCCTATGGGCATGGTTACAGGACTACCCGTAGGATAAACTTTCATCCCACGCCGTAATCCGTCGGTACTATCCATTGCTACGGTGCGAACAGTGTTTTCACCGATATGCTGTGCTACCTCCGCAACAAGAATCTTGCCGTTAGGTCTTTTAATTTCAAGTGCGTCATGGATACTCGGAAGTACCGAATCTATATCTGTACCCTCAAAGTAAACATCAACAACAGGACCTATCACTTGAGATATATGTCCGATAATTTGTGACATAAGAACATTAATTTATTTTGTGTATATGATAATTACAAAGATATAAATTTTTTGACTAACAGTATAATGATTTTTCGACTTTTATTTAAGAGCCTGTTTAAATTTATTTAAAAAGAATTCTTCGGATCCGAATATTGATAGAAACAGCAAATAAAAGTAATATTCGACTCTGTAGGAGTCGAAGGAAAAACATGTTTTAATCAAATTTAAACAGGCTCTTATATTATTGATTGTGTTTTGTAAAAAAATGGGTTAGACAATAGTAGAAATAAATAAAAGGAGGGCATCACCCTCACGGATAACACCCTCCTGGCAAAGTTAAAGGTTTAGGTTATTTTAGTCGTTGAATGTCCTAAAAGGCACATTATCATAATAGATGACTTTTATATTATAAAAGTTATATGCGGACAAAGTCGTTCCCACGAATTCCGCTGCTGAAGAAGATACTTGTGTAAATACACTCGTTAACTCCACTATTGTGGGATCTCCCATCGGGGGTAATACCACTTGCAAAGTAATCAATGAAGGGTCAATGTTACAACCGGTCAAGCGTATCGTATTGGAAGTGAATAACTTCAAAGAATCACCCTCCGGCTTTGCAACTCCGTCATAACTTACACCAAGCAGCTTCGGAGCTTTGGGATTGTCTTGCGGCGACCAAGCTCCTGTAAGATAAACCGTTTCTTCATCTTGTTTCTTTACGCGGAATATCGCTTTCGGATTAGCCGTTACATACGTTACCAATGCGGCATTGTAATCTTCCAATGTGAGAACGCCGTCAACAGGAAGGGTCTCAAAGGCAGCAAACAGAGCTTCTTTATTCAGTTTAAAAAAGCTGTTTCGCTGACTACCGTATTTCGATTTATCGAATGATACGATAATGTCGTCTTTGACTAATGCCATAAATCGAGAAACTTTCCTGAAATTGGATTGCACTTCCGATTGTGCACCGGAACGTGTTCCTCTTGAATGTGGCGCAACTTTCCCCGACAGAATTGTTCGTCCTCTGACAGTACGATACGTTACATTACCTGCCGACTTGCGCGCTTTGCCCACAGCCAGCGATAGAATGATAGCCATAATTTAGATTTTTAAAATAGTTAGGTTTCTAATAAATTACTTTAGCTTTCCGGATTGCTTCTACAAATATAGAAATTATAAATGATATAGGCAACAAAAAAACAGAAAAAAAGATAGGCAACGATAAAAAATAAACCTTCTTAACTACCTGAAAACTAGATGTATGATAAAAAAAAGAAAAGGAAGACGTGAAAATTCTCGTCCCCCTTTTCTACATTAACAATCTTTTTACCTGTTATTTATTATCTATATTACCTTATTCTTGTGTCAAATCGACAGCGTAGTTGGCTCGTCTGCCGGAAGGGAATACACCCGTGAGGAACAATACCTGATCGGGAGATTTTATTGCCGATTTCAGTGTTTCTTCCAGCTCTTCGATCTTATGCACCGGTTTACCGTTGGCTTTTAAAATTATAAATCCTTTACGGATGCCGGCATCCGCCATCTTACCGGAACTAACTCCCGTTACTTGTAAACCATAGCTCAGGTTCAATTGCTTTTTCAAATCATCGGGCAATTCATTGAAAGCGGCGCCTAAGATTTCCATTCCTGCATTCTTGACTACTTTGGTATTACCTTGCTCATTCCGCAACGTTACTTCCACTATTTTTTCCTTCTTATTGCGAACCAACTTTACTTTTATCTTGTCTCCCGGACGATGTTTTGCCAATGCTTCCTGTAAATCGGCAAAAGTTTTCACCGTTTTTTCGTCGATACCCACAATCACATCATCAACCTTAATGTCGGCACTGGAAGCAGAACCTCCCTCTACTATTTCCGAAACGATAACACCGTCAACTACTCCAAGTTCTTTTTCTTTTTTCTTTTCTTCATCGCTGCTCATCGTTTCTCCCACAGAGCCACCCCTAATGCCCAACATAGCGCGCTGAACCGTTCCGTATTGTTTTAAATCGGAAACAATCTTAGTCATAATACTCGTTGGAATGGCAAAACCATATCCCGCATAAGCACCCGTAGGAGAAGATAATACGGCATTGATGCCCACCAGCTCGCCTTTGGCATTAACCAATGCTCCACCACTATTACCACGATTGATAGCTGCATCCGTCTGGATAAAAGATTCTACACCTCCGTTGTAAACACCCAGCGAACGAGCTTTAGCACTGACAATACCCGCCGTCACCGTAGAAGTCAGGTTGAAAGGATTACCCACTGCCAATACCCATTCTCCTACTTTCAATACATCGGAATTGCCAACAGGCAGGGTAGGAAAATCATTGCCTTCTATTTTTATCAATGCCAAATCGGTGTTCACATCCGTACCTATCACCCTGCCTTTGAACTCGCGGTTATCATTTAGCTTAACACTAATTTCATCCGCACTTTCTATTACATGATTATTGGTTACGATATATCCGTCTTTTGAGATGATAACTCCCGACCCGAAACCTTTTTTAGGCTCTGTCTGTATTTGCCGTTGTTGTCCCCTGTTACCCTCTCCGAAGAAATAATCAAATAAATCGGGCATTTGTTGTACCGTTCTGGTTTTAGACACTTCGATAGAGGTGATATGTACTACTGCATGAACAGAATTTTCGGCTGCCTGGGTTAAATCCACAGGTTGAGCTTCCATGGCATTGTACGAAGCTAACTTTGCATCAGGGTTTTGCAGGAACATTTCGTTGTACGTCTTCAGCTCTACCGTTTCCGATTCGGATTTCATTAATGAATATGTCGTAAATCCTGCAACTGTCGAACTAAGAAGAACGATTACCCCTATCACAAAAAGATTTTTGTTTGTTCGTTTCATATTATTACTTCCTTTATTTGTTAATATTCGGTTTCATTTAACATTTATGACGTTAAAATAACAACAAATTTTGTTCATTATCTTCATTTGGCATGTTTTCTTATTCTCTTTTAACAGTACCTGTTTACGGCTTAACAGCGCTTAACGACAAGAAATGACATATTTACATTTATTGTGACAAAAATGATACTTCACTTCTCTACCGGATACAGAAAGGACCTCACAAGTAATTTACATTATATTAGACTCACTTTAATTAAACTTATATCTATATTTGTAAGTACTATTTCCAATAACACTAAGTAATATGAAGAAATTATTATTTTTATTTCTTGTATCGGATTTTTTGTTTTCCGCTTGTAAAACATCGGAAGACGATATACCGGTTATTGAAATAGTATCGCTTTATGTAAACGACAACGAAACAAACTATCGGGATAAAATAGAAGACTTACCCGTTCTGGCAATTGGCGATGAACTGAAGATAGATTTGAAATTGACAGGAAAGAAGATGGGTTTGTCCCGTTTTGTGATTCAAGAGAAAAAAGCGATATCACAGGAAATGAACGGAGAAAAAGAATCGGAAATAAATTTGTTTTCTATGGATATTGAATACAGTAAAAATGAAGTATCCAACGCACTTGGAAATCCCGAAGAGGGTACTTTGGCCTTTAAAGACGAAGTGTACAAAACTACAGTGAAAGTGAAATTTACAATAATAGCAATCGCAAAAGAAGCTGCTATCGTGTTTTATCTTTCTTCCAAAGGAAATGGGAGCAACGAAGCTACTAAAATGGAACTTAATCTGCAATTATCAAACAATAGTATTCCAACTATTGAGATAACGGAATTAATTTGAATAACGACAAAAAAGAAAACTATAACACTAATTTCAAAGAGCTACACCTCCTTTGGTTATCAACGACGAATTGGATTTCAGAATAAACTTGTTGTTTGTTTACAGATTTACTTTTACCGTCGTTTCTTTCGATTCGTTGTGCAAACGGTCTAAAGCCGTGATAACATAATGGTATTGCAGTTTTCCGTTTTCATAAGGAAGTTTATAAAAACTATCGTGTGTAATGGTTACAATGTGAGATGGATCGTTGATATTGATTTTCTCCTTTTGATGAAAGCGATACACCACATACCGGATGGCGCGATCCGTTTCCGTCTTGGCTTTCGGGGCTGTCCAAAAGAGAATGTACCCGTCCGGTGTCCATACTTTCTTTACCTTCTGAACTTTCTTGGGGGGGGTATTGTCTATAAAATCGAATACGGGAACAAGGGCTGGATATTTATGATAGTGTGCAATCAAGTCATCACGATAATATCCCGTGTTTTCTATTACTGCACCGGCGGGCCACTGACTGCTGCCGCCAACCGACGGGTAAGAACGTTGCAAAGCCATCTTGCGAGACAATTGGTTGATTGCCTGATTTGCAGGGTCGGTTTTGTTGACCGTGTTTATAACCGAATGACCGATAAAGAGAGGGCGGCTTGTTACGTTTTGCGCCCACCAACGGACAAGTATCTCGTAATCGGCAGCGGGATGCCCTATTTCCCAGTATAGTTGCGGGATAACGTAGTCCACCCAGCCGTTGCGAACCCACAACAGCACGTCGGCATACAAATCGTCGTAATTTTGCAAGGCTTGCGTATTACTTCCCGAAGGGTGGCTGCTTTGGTTACGGTACACTCCGAAAGGGCTTATGCCGAATTTTACCCACGGTTTTGTTTTGCGGACAGTAGTATGAAGTTGTTCTATAAGAATGTTTACGTTGTTGCGTCTCCAGTCGGATTTGTTTTTGAATTCTTTTCCGTAACGGGCAAAGTCGGCATCATCGGGAAAGTCTTTCCCTTTTATGGGATAAGGGTAAAAATAATCGTCCAAGTGAATGGCATCTATGTCATAACGGGTTACGATGTCGGCTACTACCGTGCATATATGCCGCCTGTTTTCCGGTAGAGCCGGATTGTAAAAAACCTGGTTGCCATAAGTTACGAATCGCTCAGGAGAACCGTGATAGATGTGATTGGGGGCTAACTCATTTGTCATTTTTACTTTTACACGGTAGGGATTTATCCATGCATGAAATTCCATTTCACGTTTATGACATTCGTCGATCATAAATTGCATCGGGTCCCAAAAAGGATTAGGAGCTTCTCCCTGTGTACCTGTCAAATAGCGACTCCAGGGTTCTATCGGGGAGGCATACAGAGCATCGGCTTCGGGACGTACCTGAAAGATTACGGCATTGATGCCGGCAATTTGCAGGGAGTTGAGCTGGTGTACAAGTTCTTGCTTCGTTTTCTCTACGGACATACCTGTGAATTGTCCGTTGACTGTTTGTATCCATGCTCCGCGAAATTCACGTTTGAGATATTTCTGTGGTTGAGCCGTCAGGGGAAGTTGTAAAAATATCAGGATAAATATAAGATGGTTTCTTTTTTTCATTTGCTTTAATTCATTCTGTTCCGGTAGTCTTCGTATGTAAATTCCTTATAGATTTTCGCCTTGTTGTCTTTTGTCCATAAGGCAATGGCGGGGTGGGAAACGCCGTTGAACATGCTGGTTTTTACGATCGTATAGTGTATCATATCTTCAAAAATGATAAGGTCGCCCGGATGCAATTCCCTGTCAAAACTCCACATCCCCATATAATCACCGCTTAAACAGGAGTTTCCTCCCAGACGATAGGCAAAGGGTCCCTTATCGTCCGAACGCGCTTCGCGTACGACAGGTTGATAGGGCATTTCCAGGCAATCGGGCATGTGGCAGGTAAAGCTGACATTGAGTATGGCTGTTTTTATGCTGTGGTTTTCCACGATGTCTATTACTTTGGATGCGAGTACTCCTGTTTGCCATGTGAAAGCGGAGCCGGGTTCCAGTATAATTTGCAAATGGGGATAGCGTACTTTTAATCCTTGCAGTAGTTTTATTAAATGCGCTGTGTCGTAGTCTTTGCGGGTCATTAGATGTCCGCCGCCTAAATTGAACCATTTGATTTGCGGAAACCAGCGGGAGAATTTAGCTTCGACATGCTTTAGGGTATGTTCCAATTCATAAGAAGACGATTCACAATGACAATGGACATGAAAACCGTCCATGCCTTGCGGCAATTTGTCCGGCAGTAAATCATGGGTAACCCCGAAACGGGTTCCCTGCGCACAGGGATTATACAACATGGTTTTCACTTCCGAATATTCGGGATTGATACGGATACCGCAGGATATATCGCTTCCTGTTCCTTGAGTATAAAAGCGGTGAAACTGTGAAAGGGAGTTGAAAGTAATATGACTGCTGCAACGCATAATCTCCAAAAAATCTTCTTCCGTATAGGCGGGAGAATAAGTATATGCTTTACTTCCGAATTCTTCTAATGCCAAGCGGGCTTCATACGGGGAACTTGCGGTGCAATGTTCGATGTATTCTCTGAATATGGGGAACGAACGCCACACGGCGAAAGATTTGAAAGCGAGTATGATTTCCACTTCCGCCTGTTCTTTGATGTTGCGGATAAGAGTCAGGTTTTTTCTTAGCAATTCTTCTTCTATAATATAACAAGGTGAGGGAAATTGGCTGAAATCTATCATGTTGACACCGGTAAAGCAATGGTAAGTATATGTTTTGCGGACAAATGTACAAATATATTCGTTGCTTGCAAAAAGTGCATCAGGCTCAGAACGGATAACCTATTGCAAAATGCAGTCCTAATCCGTTCGCAAACTTTGGTATGTTGTAATATCCTTTCCGGGTGGTTTCGTAAGGTGTATGAATTGCTATACCGCAGTCAAAACGAATTACCATTACGGAGAGGTCGTAACGAAGCCCCACTCCCGTTCCCAATGCCATTTCCTGCGGTAAGCGCTTTAGATTGAATGTTCCGCCCGGACGGTCAGGGTCGCTGCGAAGCATCCAGATATTTCCCGTATCTGCAAATACAGCTCCGTGTATATCATTTATTATCCGGAAACGGTATTCTATATTTCCTTCCAACTTAATGTCTCCCGTTTGGTCCATATAAGAATAGTTGGATTGCGACCGCATTTCGGGTTTGTAATTGCCGGGACCTATGCTGCGCACGGTAAAAGCACGAATACTGTTTGCGCCACCGACGAAAAATTGTTCGCTGTAAGGAGGTACGTCCGAATTGCCGTAAGCGTAGATAAGACCTCCGTTCAACCGTGTAGCAATGGACTGGTTCCTGTCTATAATCCAGGTATATCTTATGTCGCCGGTTAGTTTAAGGAATTGTGCGAAATGGGTTCCAAGAAGTTCTTTCTGTTGGCTGAAATCCTTTCCGAACAATTTGTAAATAAGTGATACACCGTTTCCTGCCGACGTGAACGAAACTTCCAACCTAAGGGCATTTTTCCGGCGACGAAAAGTCGTATTGTCGTATGTATATGTGTAGCTCGTGGTAGGGATGAACTGATCGGACAAACTGCGAGACAAGATAGGATTGTCAACTGCTATCCGGTCAAACTCCTCCGTTGTTTGTTGCAGGGTATTGAAAATGAGTTTAAATGGAGTTAATACGTGCCGGTTCATCGAAGAAGGCTGAAACGTATAAGTAGCTTCACCTCCAAAAGAAAGCATTTTAAAGAAATGGGCGCGGTTCAATAGGTCGGCATTAAGACGGAACACGGTATTAGCCGGAAAATCGTATTCATGTTTGCCAATCTTGGGAAAAACCACGCGGGGAAAAGTCAGTGAAGCAGAAGCCCCCAACTCATAAGAATTGAGCGTTGAGCCGGAGGCTGTGACGGGAGAGTTAGTCTGCCATTCGTAAGAACCTCGAAAGCGTAGGGAAAAAGTTTCTCCACCTCCGAAAGTGTTACGTTTGGTTACGCTGTATGCAGCTCCCGGTCCGGCTTGGTCATTACTTTTGGTTGCAATGTTCAATTCCAGTTCGCTGTCGTATGGTAAATCGTAGTTTGCTCTTACTGCCACATCAAGAATGTTGCTTATTCCCGTCGAATCGCGCGGGGTATATTGTATCTCGGTATAACGGAAGATACCGAGTTCGACAAAATGGTCGTGCGTCCGGGTATTACGCATTTCGGAGAAAAGCTGTCCGCTTTCGAAACGAAAACTTCTCCAGAGAATATCGGGGCGTACTTTCAGTTTGTCGCTATAATGGATAAGCATGTTTTTATAGCGTAAAGTGTCGTTGGGAATTTCTCCGTCTACGCCATAGAGCCTTACGTCAATATCGCCTATACGCCATTGGCGTAATGCTGCAGGAGGCAATCCCGCATTAGGAACGATTTGCAAATCCACTTTATTACTGATACGGGTAGTATCTGCAAGATATGCTATGAAGTCGGGGCGAAAATAATAATAGCCCCTGTTTCGCAAAATGCTACTCAGTCGGCTACGCTCTTCATCAAGTCTGATTACACTGAATTGGTCGCCTTTACGGAGTATGGAAGCTCTTTTTCCGGTCAGGAGCAACTCCTGTATGTCGGGAGAAAAACGTCCGTACATGATGGAGTCAAAGGTATATGGCTCTCCCATGTTTACGGTGTACCGGAGTTTCGCTTTGCGGGACTTTTCCTTTTGCAGCAAGGTGTAAGTAACGGCACCGGTGAAATAACCGTAATCATGCAGCAAATTGCTTGCTACTTTCGTCCGCACATCAGGATTTATGGCAGAAATGAGTACCGGTTGGGTGGCAAACTTATTGAATGTCCAACGAATCAATCCTTTGGTTTTGATAGAATTGTTATACGCCCATAAGCCTACCGGAAGATAAACAGGCCAGCGATAGTTATTACCCAAAAACGAGTTGTTGGGGGGAGTAGCCAATGCAGCTTCAATCTCTTCCATTGCAATAAGACCATCGGGGGTTTTTGAAAGATTTTCGATACGCATCTTCTTCTGACCGGTGTATAAGATTTCACCTTCCGGCAAGTTTCTCGTGGTGGAACAGGATGTTAAAGCCAGGAAAACAAGAAAGATAAAAAGAACAATTTGATACATCAGTATATTCCTTTAAAAAATGAACAAATCTCTCAGACGATTCACCTTCTTACGCAACACAATACCAAGACCGGTTTCGGTAATCTCTCCTTCAAGCAAGCCGTCAAAGTTCTTGTTGTAGTAGAGACGGATATAGCGAGTACCGGAACTATCCAAACGGTATTCCAGCGATATATTGTCAATGAATGATTCCAGAGAAGAAAAGGAAGACATATTGTCGGCAAACGAGTTAACGAACGACTCAACCTGATTGGCGTTTTTGTCGGTGGACATACGCGCACCTACTGCTACCTGAAAACGGTCATTGAAGAAACGATGCGAATAACGGAAACTATAATTGTATTTTCCACCGGTAACGTTGTCATTGTCTTTCTCCACTCCGAGGGTAAGACCGGCTTTACTCCATGCCGACCCGAGAAAGTTTGACAATTGACTTACCAATACGGTATTCAATGTATTATCCATGTCGAGAAAATCTTTTAAGCCTGTTCCCGTTCCGGATGCCAGGTACATTCCCGTAACGAGCATTGCTATTGCCTGTTTACTCCGCTCTTCGGCAGTCATTATGGTGAGTTGGTTTTGGATGGTCATGTCTTCCGGAGCTTCCAGATTAAAGTTCAAAGACAAGGCTTCCAGTCTGTTTTTTATCTCCATGGAAACGTCAAAAGCGACCATGCGTGAAGATCCGTCGTCTTGAGACACAGAAGTGCGTACTCGTTCTGTGGCTTTGAGTTCCAGCTTGGGGTCGATTGGATTTCCCGTCCATTCCACATAGCTGCCGTTATTTATCTTAAACTCTTTCAAAGGAATTACAGGGAGAGAATATTTTATTATTCCTCCAATGAGGGCATATCGTCCGATAAGGGATATATTCCCTTGCGGGGTATATTGAAAAGAGAGGTCTCCTCCTCCTTCAAGTTCTATCCGGCTGCTGCGGTCGGCGCTAAGGTCGGCTTTTACACGGACAGCCTGGTCTATGTGTACGGTCATCAGCATGTCCAAGCCTATTAAAGATGCCGGTCGTATGTTCTCTTTGGAGTATGAAAGCGTATCGCTAAAGGAGGTAAACGTTACCAGGTCTCCCAACCGGTCTTGCACGGTAAGGGGGGAATCCGTCAGCACATACGTTACATCGGTATTTCCACGAACAGTCATGCTGCCTCGCATCACAAGAGCCTCCAAAGGTCCTTTCAGGGTAGAATTCACATCAACGGCTACTTTTCCATAGAGGAGAGTTTTCGGGCTATAGCGTGCATCAAGCAGGACGTAGTTATTGGCACGCATCGAAAGGTCTGCCGCAGGAAGGGATATATCCCGAAAGTCAACATTGCCCTTTATGGTAAACGGATTGTTGTTGTGAACGGTGTAAATGGAAAAATCGTCAAACAACAGGCGATTGTCCTTTATCTGCAAGGGACGTTTATCAAGATTAAAACGCACATTGTACAAGTAAGAGTTTACAGTAGTATCATCAAATTTTATATTTCCGTTGAATTGTGGTTTGGACAGAGTACCTCCTACATGAACTTCTCCGTTTACGTTGCCGGACAATGCTACTGTTCCTTCGGGAATAAAAGCGTCAATTATATGGAGAGGAAAATGATCCAAAGTAATTTCCGCCCCGACATAATCTTGCGAGCTGTTACTAAGCACTCCGTTAACGGAGGCTATTTCTTTATTTTCATAGGTTACATAAGTGTTTACATAGTGCTTTTCTTCTTCATAAGGTACCCATGTGAAGCCAAATTTTATATCTCCTACTCGCCGGCGCTCGTAAGTCAGTCCGGCAATAGAGGCTTCAACGGAGAATTGTTTGGACGAGGCTGTCTGTCGGAAATTGGCTTCCGCCGAAAATTCTCCTGTAAGCTGGGGTATGTAGGGAAGGTTGCTAAGCTCTGCCAAACGTATCTTCCGCAGTTCGATGTCCAAGTTTTGAAGGGAAAGAGAATCTCTTATGGAGTGTACGCGTATGCCCATACCTTCCTTGTCAAGTATCTCCAAATCGGCAATAACGTGAAGGTCGTCACGTATAAAAATACGATTGTGTTCATTGATATGAAATTTCCGAAAAGCAATAACAGGATCTTCGGGTATAAAACTAAATTGCATGGCTTTTCCGGCAGGCCGCATATTTACCCCCAACAATATACCGGTTTCTCCTTTTTCATCTTCATATTCTACCATTAACTCGGCATCATCGCCGCGAATTTCTCCTTTCAGGGAGGACTTGAATACCAGATGGGGATTTCTTTTATTATTGGCAATACCTCCCTGTATGGATATGCGAGCAGTGTCTTGCCTGATGGCAAGAGATATCGTATCAAGGAGCAGAGTGTCTATCTTTAAAGCGTTGACGTATGCCCTTCCGTTGATACCCAATGAGTCTGTGGCAAGAAAGCCTGCCATCAGATTGTTGTAAGTGATGTTTTTCGTTTCCAAAAACTGACTGAAGGGATTATTCTTTCCGGCTCTAATCACAAGTCTTGCCGAAGGTAAGGCTTGGCGCAACTCTTTGTGGTCTAGTTTCTTGTTTTCTATTTGATTGCTTAGCAGACGAACCACACGGGTAGATTTCTCCGTGAATTGCTCCAAAGTGCCGGAAGCGCGAAACCGGCAATTCATATCACCGGATATTAACGACAGATTCAAGGAATCACTTCGGGTTTCCGCCTCCAGAGCAAAAGCTATGGGACGCTTTAAGGGTTGAGAAATAATACCCGCCTTGTATAAGTTCAATTGCGACACATTCATATTCACTTTGGCACAGGTATATTGACGACTGCCTAATTGGTATCTTGCATTGGCGCTCATCACCAGCAGCGGATTGTCACTTGTTAATTGAAAAGCCGCCGTCGCTTCTTCCAGATGACCATCAATATTGATTGAAGAAAATTGAAGTTTTCCATACTGTAAACTGTCAACGGAGGCTTTGAAGAAAGCAGAAGCTTGAGGAGATATAAAGTCTGTCTTCTCTCCTGCCGCTTCAAAAGTTGCCGTGATATTGCAGATGGAATCAAGAGGCAAGAAGTGATTGACATGCAAGGAATTGACAGTCAAGTCGGCATGATATGCTTCGGTGCTTGTATTATATCCGGAATTGAGTTGGAGTAATCCTTCATCTTCTTTTAGCCGGAGAGTAGCATCGTATTGTTCGCCTTTTATGATAGCCTTTGTTGTCAGAGTCATGTTTTCGGGGAAAACAAACGAATCTTCGGAAATGAGTTTGGCTAAGAAACCAAGATTGTAGGTTTTTATCTGCAAATCAATATTACAGGAACGGTCAGAATTGCTTTCGAGGTTCCGCAGCTCTCCCCTTCCTCCCAACGAGAATGCCGTAGGCAATTCTGCCGAGATTGCAGAAATACGAATGGCGTTGAGACTTCCCGTAATGTCTCCCTGCATTGTAAATGGACGGTCGGGATACAAATCGTTAAAAGAACGGGGCATACCGGCAGTAAACAGCATAACATCCTGCTTGCCAATATAGACATCGAAGCGGGCAAAAAGGGTGTTGTCTATCTCACGGCTTGCTTCATCCCAAGGAAATTCTGCGTTGAATTTTATTGCGGAATGTGGAGTGGACAAGAATAAATCGGGCACATATAGCATTAAAGAGTCGGTGGATACATGCCCTCTTAATGAGGTTATTTGCAAACCGGACATTTGCTCTTGCATGGAAAACTTACGGAAACCAGCATGTATGTTCTTACCATGACTCATGAGCGAATCCAATTCCATCCGTATATCTTGCAAAGCAATGTGCGAAGGGTCGAAACCACTCTTTCCCTTTATTTGCCCCACATCGTAATTTACGAAAGAGGCATTCAGCATAAAACTCTTCAGACGATAAAGCTGTTTGCCCAAATCTGCCTCCATGTCGCTAAACGCTGCCGTTTCGATATGAGTACTCAACAGAAGCGAATCCGCCGGCTGTTGCATATCAAAGGAAATATTCTTCAACTTCAACGAGTGGAGCATCAAATACCAGTTGACAGCGAGGACGGTAGTGTCTTCAATGTTTATTTCTTTCGTATTGCCGGTATCGCTTACACAGAGATGTATTTGCGTGTTGCTCATCTCCGCCCTGTCGAACGTCATGGTTCCTTTCGATGTGTCAATTTTGTTGCTGCGCACGAAAAATCGCCCAACCTTACCCTTTGCCTGTATGCCCGGTATCAAATCGGCGGAATTGAGAGCAATCCCTTGTAAGGTAATCCCTTGCGCTTTTACCTGTCCGCGCAGCAAAGGCAACAGTTGCATCCGCACATTTACGCTGTTAAGAGTTAACAGCGTATCGGCAGGGTGCATCACCCGTACATCCCGCATCCAAAAATTAAACGGAAAGCGAAGATCAACACGGCGAACATCCATTTCCATACCAAACGTTTCGGAAAGATAGTTCAATGTTTTTTCACGCAGGTGGTCCTGTACCGACGGGATATATAAAGATATTATTAACAGTGTAAAAAGTAGTACGGGACTAATCAGTATCCATGCGACTCTTTTTATCCGGCGCTTTCGTCTCATTTGTACTCTCTGATTTATATACAAAGTAAACAAAATTATTCGAAACCGGTTCGAATTTTAAGTTAAAAAGAGCAAGAATACATCCTTATCAACCTTATTCAAAAGCCTTCCGGTAAGTACATCCCTTTTTCCATTCGGAACAACCGTAAGCCGTTTTACCTTTTATCAACACCCCTTTTCCGCAAAGAGGACAGAGTTGATTCATTAAAACATCCGTTGCCTTCTTTTTTTCTGTCCCTTGAATGCTGACACGACGGTTACTGTTGTCGGACAATACATTGGTTACTATTCCCGATACCATCTGTTTTAATTCTTCAAGAAATTGCCGGGTGTCGTACGTTCTTTTTTCTATTTCGCGCAGTTTCTTCTCCCAAATACCGGTTAACTCAGCCGATTTTAAAAGTTCCTCACGGATGATTTGTATCAAATCCACACCCGTCGGAGTGGCAATAAGGTTTTTCTTTTCCTTTCGGATATAATTCCGCTTAAACAGCGTTTCTATAATATTCGCACGGGTAGAAGGGCGACCGATGCCGTTTTCTTTCAAAGCTTCGCGAAGCTTTTCATCATCCACAAGTTTACCTGCTGTTTCCATAGCGCGAAGCAGGGTGGCTTCGGTGTAAGGTTTGGGCGGTTGCGTCCATTTTTCGTTTAGGTCGGGAGTATGTGTACCGCTTTCTCCTTTTACAAAAACGGGAAGTGTACGTTCTTCGTTCTCTTCTTTTTCCTCCTGTTGCTCTTTGGTGAAAATCACGCGCCAACCCGGTTCCAATATCTGTTTGCCGGTAACTTTAAATTCTATCTTATTCACCTCTCCCAGTATCGTAGTAGTGGAAATTTTGCAATCCGGGTAGAAGACGGCAATAAAGCGTCTGGCAACGAGGTCGAAAACACGCTTTTCCATATCCGTCAAGTTTTGTGAATGTACACCGGTAGGGATAATAGCATGGTGATCGGTTACTTTGGAGCTATCGAAAACTTTCTTTGATTTCACCAGCTTTGCGCCTTTCAGCGGAGCGGTAAATTGAGCGTAATCTTTTAGACCGTCCAATATAGCCGGACATTTGGGGTAAATATCGTCGCTTAAATAGGTAGTATCTACACGCGGATATGTAGTAACTTTCTTTTCATACAGCGATTGGATAAGTTTCAATGTATCGTCGGCAGAATAACCGAATTTTTTGTTGCACTCCACTTGCAGTGAAGTCAAATCAAACAATTTGGGCGCACCTTCCGTTCCTTTTTTGGCAGACACGTCCGTCACCGTAAAATCCGACTGTTTGACCGTTTCCAAGAAATTCAATCCTTCTTCCCTGGATGTAAACCTGCCTTTGGTAGCCGAAAAAGTCGTTTCACGATAGACTGTTTTCAGCTCCCAATAAGGTTCCGGTTTGAAATTCTCAATTTCCAACTGACGATTCACAATAAGCGCCAATGTCGGAGTTTGTACCCGTCCGATAGAAAGAACTTGCCTGTTTTGTCCGTACTTTTGCGTATAAAGACGTGTGGCATTCATTCCCAGTAGCCAATCACCGATAGCTCGCGCAAGTCCCGCTTCATAAAGGGATTGAAATTCCGATTGATCCCTTAGTTTGGAAAAGCCTTCCTTGATGGCTTCTTCCGTCAACGAAGAAATCCATAAACGTTTCACCGGGCAACTTGCTCCTGCCTTTTGCATCACCCAGCGCTGAATGAGTTCTCCTTCTTGTCCGGCATCTCCGCAATTAACAATCTCGTCGGCTTGTTGCATCAATTGTCGAATTATGTCGAATTGCTTTTTATAAGCCGGATTATCTATCAATTTAATACCGAAACGCGACGGAAGCATAGGAAGGTTGCTCAGGCTCCACGACTTCCATGCCGGAGTATATTCATGCGGTTCTTTAAGAGTGCATAAATGACCGAACGTCCAGGTTACCCGATATCCGTTGCCTTCAATGTATCCGTCTCTCCGGGTTGTGGCTCCGAGCACTTGGGCAATATCACGAGCTACCGAAGGTTTTTCGGCAATGCAGAGTATTATAGCCATCTATACAGTAGCTACTACGTTGCGTATGAAACTCAGGCTATTTGTTTTTAATATGTGTAACCAAAGAGAATAGATAGATCACCAATATTGCGACAATAATCACCGCTCCCAGTTGACTTTTAAGCCAATCGGAACTTATACCCATCAACAAAGGGAATATGGCTCCACCGGAAACTCCCATAATCATCAAACCGGATACTTCGTTGTTTCGTTCAGGCATAAATTGGATAGCTTTAGAGAAAATCATGGAAAAGATATTTGAGTTGCCAAAACCAATTAATGCAATACAGATATACAAAGTTGTTAAATTAGAGGCAAAAGATAGCCCAACTACAGATAAAAACATACATATCACACTCACGGTGAAAAATTTATGAATTTGGAAACGAGCTAAAATAAATGTCCCAAGGAAACAACCAATTACCCTGAACAGGAAATACAGGCTTGTTGCAAATCCTGCATCCGCCAGCGTCATTCCGGCAATACGTTCCATAAAAATCTTCGGTGCTGTGGCGTTTATTCCTACATCAATGCCTACATGCGCCAAAATACCGATAAAAAACAATAAAATCTGCCAATTACCCAACAACCGGAAACACCCGATGAAAGAGGATTTGGTTTGATAGGGTTCTTCTTTTATTTTGGTAACACCCAATAATACAAATGAAAGAATGGTTATAGCCGAATAAATAAAAAACAACAGCCGCCAATTGCCGAATTTCAGAGCTGCCCAACCGGCAATAATCGGAGCGGCAAAAGAAGCGATGGCTTTTACAAATTGTCCTAATGTCAGCGTACTAGCCAGTTGATTCCCAACCACAACATTAGAAATCAATGGGTTTAACGAGACTTGCATCAATGTATTTCCGATTCCCAGCAGCGAAAAGGAAATCAGCATGAAAGTGAAATTGTAATTCACTACCGGAACAATCAATGCCAATGTTGTTACAATCAAACTTAGGAGTACTGTTTTCTTGCGTCCTACTTTATTCATTAACAATCCGGAAGGAACGGAAAACAGAAAAAACCACAAGAATACCATGGAGGGAAAAATGTTTGCTACCGTATCCGATAATCCGAAATCTTCTTTTACATAATTGGAAGCTATCCCAACCAAATCTACTGCTCCCATTACAAAGAATGTCAACAAAACGGGAGCTAACAGCAAGATACTACTTTTTTTCATCATTTGAGTATTTATTTTTAAATAATTCGGCAAAAGCATCCGGTAATTTAGGCATTGCTCCATGTTGCATACACACATAAGCCGAAACTTCTACCGCTAATTGGTGGGCATTCCGGATTGATTCCCCATAAAGCAAAGCCGATATGAAAGCTCCTATAAATGAATCGCCGGCGCCCACTGTATCAGCCACATGCACCTTGGGTGTATCTAAATAAGAGATTTCATTTGCGGTTAACACATAACTCCCCATAGCGCCTCTGGTTTCCACCACCATGTTAAGTTTGTATTCGTTTAACAGGCGGATGCAAATCTCCTGTTCCGTCAATCCGGTATAATCAAATAGCTTAGCGACTTCAATCACTTCTTCTTCATTGATTTTAAGTATATTGCAACGCAACAAGGATTCGTGGATAATTTCCTTGCTGTAAAAATGTTGCCTCAAATTTATATCAAATATTTTATAGGCATCATCAGAAACCGATTCCAAAAAACGGTGAATAAATGTCCGGGAAACTTCATTTCGTTGTGCCAATGAGCCGAAACAAACGGCGCTGCAAATCTTGGCTAATTCTTCCGACCGTTGCGTGAAAGGGATGTTATCCCAAGCCGTATTCTCACAAATTTCATACTGCGGAACGCCTTTATCGTCCAATGTTACTTGTACGGTTCCGGTAGGATAATCAATGGATTCAATCAGATAGTTGAAATTCTTCTCCGACAGACTGTCCAATATTTCCTTTCCTAATAAATCTTTGCCTATGGCGCTTACCGCATAACTATCAAAGCCAAATTGCGAGGTGTGGTAGGCAAAATTTGCGGGTGCGCCTCCCAATATTTTCCTTTCGGGAAACACATCCCAGAGAATTTCACCAAGACCTGCAATTGTTTTCATGCAATTATAAGAGTTTGATACAAAGTTAAGAAATTAAAAGGAAAATCAGTGTAAAAGATGTCGTAATTCAGGACAACCGCATCCAAAGTTTAGAATGCAACGTTTGGTGCTTTCCGGCTTTCCGCTTCCGCTTCGAAATATGGTTTTCTTTCAAATCCGGATATAGAAGCAATGATATTTTTGGGAAAGCGGCGGATAGCAGTATTAAAACTTCCTGTAATCTCGTTATATCGGCTACGTTCCACTTGAATCCGGTTTTCGGTTCCTTCTAATTGAGCTTGCAGCTCCAAAAAATTCTGATTAGCCTTCAGCTCAGGATAATTCTCTGTAATCATCAACAAACGACCCAATGCAGCACTCAGTTCCCCTTGAGCTGCTTGATATTCCTGCAGTTTATCCGATGTTAGCGATTCCGCATCTACCGTTACTTGCGTGGCCCTTGCACGAGCGGCTACAACGCCTTCCAAAGTTTCACTCTCATGGCTGGCATAACCCTTTACCGTAGCCACTAAATTCGGAATCAAGTCGGCGCGACGTTGGTATTGGCTTTCCACGTTTGCCCATTGTTTACTAACACCTTCTTCTGCAGAAACCAAGCTGTTATAACTAGTCATATACCATAAAACAAGTACGACTATTACGGCTAACAAAATCAATATCCCCTTTTTCATATTCAAATTGAATTAATTGTTGAAACTATACTTTTACCATCTACTTGTAGAGCCACCGCCACCGGAACGACCACCACCGAAACTTCCTCCATGACTTCCGCCACCGGAGAAGTTTCCACCGATACCTCCGGCAGTATGTTGTAAACGAGGCAGACTCATATCGTAATTCTTTTCATAACCACAAAACTTACAGTGATACACTACTCTCTCCAGACCGTCACTGATGTGCGTAGGAGCTTGTACCATATAAGATGTTTTTTTCGTAAATGCCTTTGCACTGCACTTAGGGCATTTAGCATATATACTCGACTTGTTATCGTATTGAAACACAACTTTATTCCCGCAGTTGCTGCATAAGAAAACATCGTAATCCACCGATTGTATCCTTTCTTCAAAATCTTGAGAAGGATTTAAAAACTTATTATCTTCACTTTCCGGCAAAAGGCGCATCATGCTCTCGCAAACATCGCAACGTATCGGTTGCTTTCTCAATTTCCGCATATGAATCTTTGCGTAGAGATTGGCAGGAATAATTGCCGGTAGAATGACCATTAAGTAAAGCATATATATCGCATGGAAAAACAATAGTACCGATAATGACACTACAACAACAATCGCAACAGTCGAATAGTTTATCGTTTTCCTTTTCCTTTTTAACGCATTATAGCGCACCCTATTGGTTGGTAAGTGTATATCATTTTTGATTTTACCAACCATAGTATGTATCCATAGCAATGAAATCAGTATGGTTAACAAACATACAGCCAGAACTGCCTGCCACACTACACCTATGGATTCTTTCTCCGGTTTGAGCGCTACCCCATTGCTACTATTATTCTGTACGGTGAAAACAATTCGCTCCACACCGGCTAATATCCCTGCACCGTAATTGCCGTTCTTAAATTCGGGTATCATTGTTTGCACTTGTATTCGTTTGCAAATGGCATCAGGCAGTACGCCTTCAAGACCGTAACCGACTTCAAATCTTACGGCACGCTTATCTAACACAAACAAAATTAACAAGCCATTATCCACATTCTTTCCCCCAATTCCCCATTCTTCAAACAATTTGACGGCAAAGTCTTCGATATCGTTATTGCCGATAGAATGAAGCAGAACAACGGCAACTTCGGCTTTTGTCTCCGCTTCGAAAGTTTGCAAGATATTATTCACTTGAGAAAAGACATAAGTGTCTAAAATACCATCTGGATTACTGACAAAGTTTGCAGCATCAAATGTTTTCGGATTGGGTACTGTTTTTATAGTATATTCCTGTGCAGCAAGAACAAGAACATGAAAAACCGCTAACAATATAAATAAAATGTATTTCTTCATTTATGATTAGTTACATATAAATTCAAAGTTACACATACAAATATAAAAACTTTTTATTTCTATATTACCTCTTTGAAACAGATACTTTCCATAAAGTAAAGATAAGGTCTTTTCGATTAGTTTACATTATTTTGATGCTGTTGTCCTGGTCGTAGTTATACGCAAAAATATTGCAAGGAAAATGTAATACTTTCTCGCTACTTTCTTTCGTGTTTTCTTAGCGGTCTGTAACCCATCCTAAGCGTATTCGAGAGGATTTTGGGGGGATATATGTCCGCTTGGGAAGCGGATATGGATCGGACATGAATCGGATAACGATCGGACAAAATACGGATATAATCCCTAAGAATACGCACAGGAAAGAAGCCCTTAAAAAACACAATACGAATGTTTTACGAACTTTTGTTTTCTCGTAAATAATCGTTAACTTTGCCTATATTAAGTGCCTTTTTCACGTAACATAAATGAGACAAGTACTATTGCTTTTCATATTAAGCTCTTTTTGCAGCGTAATATCCATACAAGCCCAAACGTACAAATATATCGGGATAGAAAACGGCTTGAGCGACCAACGGGTATATTACATACAGAAAGACAAAAGAAAATATATGTGGTTCCTTACCCACGAAGGAATTGACAGATATAACGGTACGGAGTTTAAATACTACAGACTCACGGAAAAGGATAAAGAATTTGACTTTTATCAAAACCTCGGTTGGCTGTACGTCGATAAAGATAAAGAAATTTGGGAAATAGGAAAACAAGGAACAGTATTCAGATACGATGTCATAAAGGATCAATTTCTTCTTGAATATAAAATACCTGAGAAAGAAATAATTTCGTGGTCTTTTGCTCCCGTTAGTTATAGTTTTATAGACGACAGCCAGAATGTATGGCTATGCTGTACGGATAGTATTTATCTGTATTCTACGGGTAAAAAAGAGGTTGTAAGCATGCAGAATGTTTTGAAACAGTCTATTACCAATGTTGTACAACAAGATTCCATACATTTTTTTATCGGAACAGAGGAAGGAGTGCGATATGCGGAATTGAAACCCGGCGGATTGAAAATCACTTCTCTTAAAGAACTTGAGGCACTGCCCATGCAAGTCAATGATATGTATTATCATTCTGCAACCCAACAGTTGTTTATTGGGACATTCCAGAGGGGTCTTTATATATACAACACGGAAGAAGACAAATGCAGTCAACCGCAAACAGATTTTTCAGACGTTAGTGTCAATCGTATTAAACTTTTTGAAAAGAATGATATTCTGATAGCGACGGATGGAGCAGGCATATATAAAATAAATGCAGTTACCCGGCATACGGAACCGTACATCGTAACCGATTACAACCATAATAATTCGATGAACGGAAACAAAATCAATGACATATACATTGATAGTAGAAATCGTATTTGGATGGCTAACGACCCTATTGGGATAACAATCAGAGACGACCGTTATCTGCAATACAAATGGATAAAACACTATATTAAAAACAAGCAATCTCTCATCAACGACTGTGTAAATGCTGTGATTGAAGACAGTGAAGGCGATTTATGGTTCGCTACTCAAAACGGAGTCAGTTTGTACAAACCGGAAGAAGATTTCTGGAAATCGTTTTTAAGCAGCTTCAATCCTCCGGAAGAGAATAAAAATCATATCTTCACTACGCTTTGTGAAATATCTCCCGGTATTATCTGGGCGGGAGGACACAACGCCTCTATCTACGAAATAGACAAGAAAAGTCAATCCGTTAAATTGTTGAATTCCTCTTTTTCTTCCCGAAGCAATGCAAAGTTGAACAAGTATGTAAGCGCTATAATCAAAAGCTCCCAAGGGTATATCTGGCTAGGGGGATACCATAACTTGAAGCGTTTGGATTTGAAGAAGAAAGATGCATCCGTCTATGAAGATATAACGCTTATTACTTCCATAGTGGAAAAAGACGAGAAATCATTATGGGTGGGTAGTCTTACGGGATTGTATCTGTTTGATAAAGAATCCGGTAAGGCGCAACGCATTAAACTCTCGGATAAGACGGAAATTGTTCGTGTAAATACGATACACCAAATGGAAAACGACAGACTGTTTATCGGTACAAACGGAGCAGGTTTGATTATCTATGATGTGAAAAACAATTCGTTTACTCAATATAATCGCGAAAACAGTTCCATTATATCCGACAGAATATACACGATACTTTCGGATGGAGATAAAAATATCATGCTCGGTACAGAAAACGGATTGAGTAGATTTTATCCGGAAAATAACAGTTTCTATAATTGGACAAAGGAACGAGGTTTAACTACAAGTCATTTCAATGCCAATGCCGGAGTGCTGTTCCGAAACAAAAACTTTATTTTCGGAAGCGAAGATGGAGCTGTGGAGTTTGACAAGACCTTAGAGTTGCCGCAAAGTTACGCTACCGACCTTGTATTTGAAGATTTCAAAGTATTCTACAACACGATAATACCCGGAGAAGCGAATTCGCCTTTGAAGGAAGACATTAACGATGCAAAGACAATACATTTGAGTCATAGACAAAACATATTTTCGCTGCAAGCATCCACTATCAATTATGATTATCCTTCGAACATTATATATTCTTGGAAATTAGAGGGCTTTTATAACGAGTGGAGCAAGGCGGGGAATGAAAGAGTACTCCGTTTCACCAACTTAAATTCGGGGAAATACACCCTGTATGTACGTGCTATTTCCAACGAGGATAAACGCACTGTTATTAAAGAACGCAGCATAGATATCATCATTGATGCGCCTTTTTGGAGAACCGGCTGGGCAATACTGATTTATACCGTTGTTTTTATTCTTGTCTTAATCTTTGTATTCCATTGGCTTCTACTGAGAAAGCAGAAAAAGATATCCGAAGAAAAAATAGACTTCTTTATCAATACCGCCCACGACATTCGTACTCCCTTGACCTTGATAAAATCTCCCCTGGAAGAAGTTTCCGAATCGGAGAATTTGACACAAGCCGAACATTCTAACGTAGATACGGCTCTGCGTAATGTAAATTTGTTGTTGCGCCTGACCACGAATTTGATAAACTTTCAGAAAGCCGACTTGTACGCTACAGAACTATATGTTTCCGAACATGAAGTAAAAGCATTTATAGAAGAAATCACCGACTCATTCCGTTCATACGCAGAAATGCAAAATATCGAATTTACCTGTAAAAGCGATTTTCAATATCTGAATGTATGGTTTGATAAAGAAAAAATGGATTCCATCTTTAGAAACCTTCTATCGAACGCATTGAAATACACCCCTGAAAACGGGAAAGTAGCCATCTCCCTTTCGGAAACCGAAAACACATGGAGCATCGAAATTAAAGATACGGGTATAGGAATACCGTCGAACGAACAAAGTAAACTCTTTAAGATGCACTTTCGAGGCAGTAATGCTATCAACTCCAAAGTGAGCGGAAGCGGTATCGGGCTGATTTTCGTATGGAAATTAGTTAATTTGCATAAGGGAAAAATCCATTTACACAGCATAGAGAACAAAGGATGTACCATTAAAATCACATTCCCGAAGGGAAAAGAGTATTTGACAAATGCCAAAGAAATAAATGCCGGAAGAGAAGTGACAAGTCTTCCCCAAAGCGGTGATGCAGCGGTCTACAATACAATAAAAGGACAACAGGATTCTTCCAAACAGCGTCTTTTGGTTGTAGAAGACAACGATGATTTGCGTAATTATCTGCAACAAACCCTGTCTGCCGAATACATCGTTCAAACATGTACCAACGGTAAAGAAGCCCTTGATGTGGTGAAAGAATATAATCCCGACCTGATTATTTCGGATATTATGATGCCCAAAATGCGAGGTGACGAATTGTCTTCCATATTAAAAAATGATATTGACACCTCTCACATACCTATAATATTGCTTACGGCATTAACCAACGAAAGACATGTTCTTGAAGGACTGAAAACCGGTGCGGACGAATATGTGGTAAAACCTTTTAATATCGGGATTTTAAAAGCCACAATAGCAAATTTGTTGATTAACCGCGCCATATTGCGTAAAAGATATGCAAATCCGGAAACAATTACCGATGCCAATGCAGAGGATGTCCCTATCAATTATTCCAACAATATTGATTGGAAATTCATATCCGATGTAAAGAAAGATGTAGAAAACAGAATGGAAGACCCTACGTTCAATGTAGATGTGCTTTGTGCCATGTTGAACATGAGCCGCACGAGTTTCTACAATAAGATAAAAGCGTTGACAGACCATACGCCATCCGACTACGTGCGTATAATCCGCTTGAACAAAGCCGCCCAACTTTTGAAAGAAGGTGCTTACAATGTAACCGAAATAGCGGAGATGACCGGATTCAACGATGCCAAATATTTTCGTGAAGTTTTTAAAAAACACTTCAGGGTAAGCCCTACCAAATACAAGGAATCGAATGGATGAATAATTACTTGAGCTTATTCGGTATCTTTTTTAAAGTAGGTCTTTTTACTATCGGAGGGGGGTATGCCATGGTTCCGGTTATGGAAGAAGAGATTGTAAGCAAACGAGCGTGGATATCGAAAGAAGATTTTCTTGATTTACTTGCCATTTCACAGTCTGTTCCGGGAATATTGGCAGTTAATATTTCTATTTTTATCGGATATAAATTACGGGGTATCCGGGGAAGTATTCTTACGGCATTCGGGACGGTGCTGCCTTCTTTTCTTATCATATTGCTAATTGCCATTTTCTTTCATAACTTTAAAGACAATGCTATTGTGGAACGGATATTCAAGGGTATCCGTCCGGCAGTGGTCGCTTTGATAACGGTTCCAACCTTCAGTATGGCAAAATCGGCAAAGATAAACCGGTATAACGTATGGATTCCCGTGATGTCGGCGCTGCTTATTTGGCTATTGGGCTTTTCTCCTGTTTGGATTATCATTGGAGCAGGAGTATTAGGGTATTTGATGAGAAACGTCAAAAATTAGAAAAAGATGCTTTATTTTCAGCTTTTCTATACGTTCTTCAAAATAGGACTGTTTGGCTTTGGCGGGGGATATGCCATGCTTTCCATGATTCAGGCGGAAGTGGTGGTACGTCATGGTTGGCTTTCTTTACGCGAGTTTACCGATATTGTGGCTATCAGCCAGATGACTCCCGGACCTATTGGGATTAATACCGCTACTTACGCGGGCTATACAGTTTCGGGCAACGTATATGGATCAATACTTGCTACGGGAGCGTTGGTATTGCCTTCGTTTATACTGATGTTTACTATCAGTAAGTTTCTCTTGAAGCATCGAAAGCACCCAACAGTGGAAGCGATATTCAAAGGACTTCGTCCGGCTGTAGTAGGATTATTGGCTGCCGCTGCTCTGGTACTGATGAATACGGAGAATTTCAGTTCACCGACGGAAGATACTTATGGTTTCACAATAAGTTGTCTTATCTTTTTAATCGCATTTATTGGGACGAAGCGGTTTAAAATAAATCCAATACTAATGATTGTTGCTTGCGGAGTAGCAGGATTGGTGCTGTATTGAAAAAAGACTTATCATCAAAAGGAACAGGTATTTTTCCGATCGGAAAATACCTGTTCAATAGTAGTGTAGTCGGTTTATCCGATTAATAAAATCTATAAATCAATTGAAGTTTTAATACGGGATATACATTAAAATCTCTCATAAACTTATTGAAACGATTTAATTCTCCATCAGCTTGACCTACGCTAGCACCTTCTGTAAGTACCTTAACTTGAGGACTTCCGTGAAACATCGCTCCAAGTTCGCACTTGAATCCCAAGCGTGAATGAGGAACAGTACGTCCAAAACCCAAACCTGCATACGGTTTAAAAACGTTGGTTCTAATAGCGGCTTCTACCAGTCCTGCGTCTGCGGGATCAATTATGATGTCTCCGATTTCAATTGCTCGACCTTCCGGTGAACCCGTTATCTTTATTATATCCGGAGTTCCAACATAAACTCCTGCGCTCAAATAGGCAGGAAAATGGTTAGGGAAAGGGAAAAAGTCCAACAAAGCATGAGCATTGAATATCTTGGCTTTAGCTTTTAATGGAACGGTATAGGCAGACTCAATACTAGTACCTTTAACAATATCGAGACCTTCATAATTGTACTTATGTGTGTATGCAAATGCATCCACTCCGATACGCCCGGCAAGGTAAGGGGTCAGTGATGAGTTAGCTTCCAATCCCACTCCAAGAGTTCCTACATTCAAAGAGATTGCCAAACTTTCCAACGGACTGCAATCACATTGTGCCTGTACTTTAGGCACTGTCAGCACAGCTATCAAAAAGACAAAAGACATTAAACTTTTTTTCATTTTCATTTCATTTTTAAATTTAGTAAATAGGTATATTTAATTCGTAATTTATTACAGTATTCTGATTTCTTCCGGCAGATGTTGACTACGGATGCACCATTCATGGGGATAAAGGTTATTCACACGATTGCCGATATTTTTCACAAATCCTAACGGCACACCTTTATATATTAGCAAAACATATCCCAACACAGAATTTGCAGTTAATAAAACAGTTTCTTTGCGTAAGTAGGCAATGGCTTGTTTGTAATCAACCTCTTCCGTAGAAAATGCTTCTCTACACAACAACCCACTCATTGCTAATGCTTGTTGCGGAATCAAATCTTTTCCTTTTACCTCTGCTATTGCCGTTCCCGATTGAATAATACGCAGAGCCTGCTCCAACAAAGCCAATTCATTCATGTAATTCTCCGGAAAAGCAATGACAAAAGACCCCTTCATCAACAATTGATAATTGCCGGAAGCAATCACCCATTGTTCACTTACGACGGAATGTGTTTTAGAAACAGATACAGGAAGATAGCCCCTTTTTTTATTTCTCTTTGATGAATAGGATGTACTTGAAGGTTTGCGCAGTATGGCTAAAAAATATCCTTCCCCTTCCGTCTTATGCGGCATGAAACGATAGACGGGAGATGTATGCTGTTTTAAACTTCCGGTTATGTTCCATTGTTCCGGCACGTTGACAGCCAAGGTCTCTGCTCCGAAATTTTGTTGTATCCATGCAATGTTTTCCTCGTTTTCCTTTGTATTATAGGTACACGTACTATATACCAGAATACCATCGGGTTTAAGACAAGTCCAAATATCGCTTATAATGCGCTGCTGCCGGCGGTGGCAAAGTTCTACATTCTCCAAACTCCATTCGTCAATGGCTTTGGCATCTTTGCGAAACATCCCTTCTCCGGAGCAAGGTACGTCTGCCAAAATCACATCGAAGAAATTATCCAAAGGAGCAAAATCTTCAGGGGCATTGTTGGTAACCACTACGTCAGGATGTCCCCATTTGGTTATATTCTCGGAAAGTATGTGAGAACGGTTGCGGACAATTTCGTTGGCTACCAACAAACTACCTTCCGGCAACAGGCTTTGAGTATGGGTCGATTTGCCGCCGGGGGCAGCACAAAGATCAAGCATAATAACAGGCTGTTGCACATATTGTTTGATTACTTGTTCCAAAAACATGGATGAAGCTTCCTGCACGTAATAACATCCGGCGTGAAGCAGAGGATCGAAAGTAAAAGTCAGTCGCTGTTTCATATAGTAGCCGGAGGAACACCAGGGAACTTTTCGCATGAGTTGTAGGGCAATGGTTTGAAACAGCACATCATCCGGTTTCCAAAAATCATTAAGGCGAATACTGACAGAAGGAGGTTGTACCTGCAAACTTGTAATAAATTCCTCATAATCTTCCTCCCCTAAAAGAAGACGCATTTGCTTAATAAAATCGTTGGGAAACTTCATCTGATTTTTATTAACAGATACAAATATATAAGAATTTTTCCGTATCCATAACACATAAACCTTAAAAAGAAGTTTCTATCAAATCAACATATACCGGCAGATGATCGCTGAAACCTCCTTGATACTTCATTCCATAATATGTACGAAAAGGTTGTTTGCCTCCATATTTTCCATCTTCTATTAATAAACAAGGAAGATGTGCCACGTATGCTTTGCTTTCGTCGGTATGGAATGTGCTTCCGGGATCCAATAACGAACCGGAAACGATTATATGGTCGAACAATCCCCATTCTCCCTGATACTTATAAGAACCGTAATTTGATTGTTTTGCCTTCCGGGCTAACAAATGGTATAATCCATTTCTCCCCGGATGTTGGGGCGGAGGAAAGGTCGCATTGAGAATAGTTGCAACGGATTTACTGTGAGGATAATCGTTCAAATCTCCCATAATGATTACTTGTGGGCAATACCGAACGGCAAAAAGACTATCAACGGTATTTTTCAATGTCCTGGCAACTAACAAGCGATATGGCTCCGTTTCTTTTTCGCCACCTGACCTTGACGGGAAATGGCAAACAAATACATCCAAGCTATCACCATTTAGCAATTGCCCGGTAACGTGTAAAATGTCTCTTGTAGGAAAATATCCGAGGCTTTCCGAATTGATACGCAAAAATTGAGATTCAAGTAACTTGAATCTGTCTCGTTGGTAAAGCAATGCAACGTCAATACCCCGTCTATCGGGTGAATCCGTCATGACGTATTGATAACCGTATTCTTTAAGCGGGGAATATTTAGTCAAATCACGCATAACATTGTCATTCTCAACCTCACAAAGTCCCACCAATACCGGAGGGGTCCATTCGCCAATAGCAGTAATGACACGTGATATATCCGCCAACTTCTTCTTGTATCGTCCGTAATGCCAACCTCTAAGAGAAGAGGGAAGAAACTCTTCATCAAGCTTTAACGAATCGTGGTGAGTATCAAAAAGGTTTTCCGCATTCCAGAAAACAACACGAAACGGAGAAATCTCCTGAGCAACACTTATAACGGGGAATAATAATGCGACTACAAGTAAAAACAACTTCGATATTCCTCTCATCTCTTGGGACATTGTCAGATACTTTTATGAAGGGTATAAAAGAAGATACCATTTTTTGCATACAAAGATAATGCTTTTATTCTTGAACTTCTTTTAAAATGCGTCTACCCCCGGATTCCTTATATTGAATTCGCATTTTATACAATATAAAAATGGAAATGAAGTAGAACTTATTTATCTTTTCGTTTGTTTTATGTATAGTTTTAAAGATGAATAAATTATGAAGCATAAAATTCTTTCTTCCATATATAACATGTCGTTGGGATTTCTTCCTATTGTTGTTTGTTGCTTGTTAAGTCTATTTGTGTCGTCAGGCACGGCTGTTTGTATTGGTATTGGTTTCGGTTTTTTTTACTTGTTCTATTGGCAGAAATTGAAAAGAGTAAGATTTCCTAATATAATACTTCACATTTCTACCGGAGTATTAATTATATATTTTCTGATAATGCTTCTTTCGGAATTTACTTTTGGAAATGCTTTCCCATTAATATTGGAGATAGGCATAATCATTCCTGTATTTATTTTTTATCTGATTGGGAGAGAACTTATCCATTTCTTCTGTCGAAAAAAAGAACCCAACGATGAACGAAATATCCGGCAAAGCATTGAAGCCTTTTGTGTTGCTGCCCGTATATTGTTAATTCTCGGATCAATTCACTTTTTTATAATAATAATAATTCGTTCACCGGGTAATGATACTATCATGTATTGCCTGTATAACATATTTCCTCTGTTAGTATTTGTGTTTGGTATTCTGTTTAATCAGATAGGTATCAACTGTTTTAATAAAATGATAATGTCTAAAGAGGAATTTCTTCCTGTTATAAATGAAAAGGGCGAAGTTTTTGGGAAAATACTCAAGACGGAGATTGCGGAAAATAAAATATTTATATATCCCATTGTCCGCATTATTATATCCGTCAAAGGAATGTTGTTTCTTCAATCATTGGATTGTGAGCAAATAGATACCCCTTTACAGTCGCACCTGCTATTCGATGAAACATTGGAAGAAAGTACGGGAAGAATCATTAAGCGCATGTTTTCCAATGGGCAGCGATTAACACCAATATTCAGCATTGTATATCGTTTCAGAGATATTTTTCCGGAAAGATTGATTTACTTGTATATTCTTGATATGGAAAATGAAAGCCTGTTGCATGACAAACAACATATAGGCGGTAAACTGTGGTCGTTACAGCAAATTAAAGACAATTTAAAAAAAGGAATCTTTGGCGAATGTTTGGAATATGAATATGAACATCTAAGTAATATTATTTATACAAGAGAAAAATACAAGGGACTTTAGATAAATCCGGAATTTTACCTTTCCATTCTTTTATTGTTCGGGTTTTGATGAATTCGTTTTTACAGGTTATATTGGCGGCAATGCACAATTTAGTTTGCGGGCGACAATTATTCAGGATGTTTTCCACCATTTTATTGTTTCGATAAGGAGTTTCAATAAATAGTTGGGTTTGATTTTCCGTATATATTCGTTGTTCCAGTACTTTTAATTTTTGAGAACGTTCGGTAACTTCAATCGGGAGATAACCATGAAAAGCAAAGCTCTGACCGTTAAAACCGGAAGCCATGACCGAAAGAATTATAGATGAAGGTCCCACTAAAGGTACAACTTTCAAGTTTTTACGTTGTGCCTCGGAAACAACGTCTGCTCCCGGATCTGCTATACCCGGACAACCTGCTTCAGAAATAACCCCCATAGAAATTCCCTCAATCAACGATTGCAAATATCCGCATAAGCTCTCAGGAGAGGTGTGCTTGTTAAGCGGGTAAAAAGTTAAAGTGTCAATATCAATATCCTTATCTACTTTCTTTAGAAAACGACGGGCAGAACGAACATCTTCTACTATGAAGTGCTTAATGTTGAGAATTATATTTTTATTATAAGCCGGCAAAACGGAATCAATAGCCGTATCACCCAAAGTAACAGGTAGAAGATAGAGGGCTACATCCATAGGTTAAAGAAAGATTTTCACGGGTTATATTGAGAATTTTCCAATATCCGTTGATAATCCGTTATATGTAATAAATCAAGCAAAGTAACTTGCTTGTTCTGATTCATGTATGAAGCAATAATATTGCTTCCCAACCAAATACCAACTTGGAGCGGAACATCTTCACGGAACAGTTTGATTGGTTCTATTCCCGTATATTTGCGTATCAGCGCAAGATTTGTAGAATGTAGATGCTGGTTGTTAACCATATACTTCCAAATCTTTTGTTGATTTTCCTTACACCATTTCTTTTCTTTATCGGAATATCCCATTACTTCTTCTTCGGTAGAATATTCCAAAAGTTGCTTTACTACATAGTTGATTTTCCCATCGTGTAACATAACATTCAGCAACGTGGGCTTGAGATACATCGGGAAAGGGTATTCGCTTTGCAAATAATAAATAAAGCAGTCGGGTACAATCCTGTCCGGATTCATTGATTGACGTTGATAGTCGTAATAATAGCGTTGGTATATCGGATAATCCTCTCCCAGATATTTATCCAAACTGATACACAAAAGAGTATCATCTACTATAATAGACTCGTTGAGTGCCGATATTTGGGAGTATATTTTGGGAATTCTTATGGAAGGTATCTCCTTGTGCATGTTTTTGAAACCTCTCGTCAGAGTTGCTTCCAAATCCTTTAAATCGGGGAATTGTGTTTCCACATCCTCCATCAATTGCAATAAAGTGGTATCCGAATAAAAAGCCTTTAACTTTTCGGTGATATTGCTTTCATTAACTCTTCCGATAGAAAGTATACTTTCAATCAACAGTTTGGTGGCTTGTATATGTTCGGTATTCATCTTTTGCAAAGCAGAAAAACTGTTATACTTCACATATTCATCAAGCAGGATATCATAACGAACCACAGAAATATCTATTTCTTCGGATGGCTTTGTATAATCAACCGTATCCATCCGGCAAGAGATGATAAACAGAAGGATTGTTGTTATAATAGTAAATATATTCCGTAGTTTCATTAAAGTTGGTTAGTTTACAGGTTTTAAGTCTTTAGGTTTATCTATTTCTGAAATAACTTTAATTATAAATGACTTAATAATTATCCGTAAATAATGTTTCCTTTCTCGTCTTTGTATTCATCAAGTCCCTTTTCGTAAGTTGCCATTGCGCGAAGGCTCATGCCTACGCTTGAGAATCCTCCGTCGTGATATAAATTCTGCATGGTTACTTTACGGGTTAAATCGGAAAACATGATAATACAATAATTGGCACATTCTTCTGCCGATGCATTGCCCAGAGGAGACATGCGGTTGGCAAAGTCGTACAGTCTATCCATTCCTTTTACTCCCGAACCGGCAGTAGTCATGGTAGGCGACTGCGAAATAGTGTTTATACGCACATTACGTTCACGTCCGTAGATGTATCCGAAACTGCGGGCAATAGATTCGAGCAATGCTTTTGCATCAGCCATGTCGTTATAGCCGTAGAACGTGCGTTGTGCCGCCACATAACTAAGAGCAAGGATAGAGCCGTAATCGGCAATAGCTTCCATGCTTTTTGCTGTTTGTATCATTTTGTGAAAAGATACGGCAGATATGTCTAATGTCTTTTCCAACATTTCGTAATCCAGATCGTCGTATGTTCGTTTCTTGCGAACATTAGGCGACATGCCGATAGAATGTAACACGAAGTCAATCTTTCCTTCGAGCACTTCCATCGAACGTTCGAATACATTTTTCAAATCTTCTACGCTTGTGGCATCGGCTGCAATTACTTCGCAATTCAATTTCCCGGATAATGCGCTTACTTCACCCATACGGACTGCAATAGGGGTATTTGATAACGTAATAATTGCCCCCTCTTCCACAGCTTTTTCCGCTACTTTCCAAGCAATGGATTGTTCATTGAGAGCACCGAAAACAATTCCTTTTTTCCCCTTCAGCAAATTATAGCCCATACGTACAATAGTTAAATTAGATTGTAAAGATACAAAATTTCCGAGAATATAGAAGATAATATAAAGAAAAACTCTTTTAAATATTTCAATAACCCATACAGGCTTGCGAAAAAAGAAGGCAAAATTAGGACGAAGAAAATAAGTTACTTCTATTCAGTTGTTTATCAAATTCTTTAAACATCTATTCTCCTGATTTTCTGAAAGATAAAGAGGTGTTGTACGACATTATAGGTAGTTTTAAACAGGTAATAAGCTGATAACTATGGGGTATTTGCGTCCATAAAACGTCATTAGGTCGTAGATAAGTCGTAGTTAGGTCGTAGATAGGTCGCAGATACCCCATAGAAAGGACGTAACTATGGAAAAGAAAGGTGATTAAGAGGACAGTGAAGAGTGGTAAGCTTTTTGAGTTTATCTAAATGCACTACGGGTTATATTTATCAATCTGTGAGATAACTATAGAAGTCCTTATTTATCTCATAATTATAAAAAAGTAGTTACAAAACAATTAATTTACCCCGTAGTGCATTTGTAAAATAACAACTTAAATTGTCTAATATCTAAAAGATTATGATTATTTTTGTCGTGAGAAATAATAAAATTTATTTCATTTGCATCGATTATATAATTATTAACTAATAAAAATTTTATTTATGAAACGCGACATTAATTTTTATGCCTTATTGCTTGTTTGTTTTTGCTTTGTTGGTTGTCAACAAAAGCAACTTCCCGAAATTTTGAAGAACCATAAAGACTTGGCTTCTTTCACAAAGTTGGCGAATGAGGTGGATGTTATTCCACTTTTCAATGGGAATGATATAACGAACTGGTACACTTACATTGATTCATTGGGAGTTAATGCTCCGGAATCAGAATCTTTTTTTACGATTGAAGATAGCACGCTGCATTTCAACGGACCATACATGGGATACCTTTGCACGAACGATTCTTATAAAAACTATTACCTCAAAGTGGTGTTCCATTGGGGTGAAAAGAAATACCCACCTCGCGAAAATTCAAAACGTGATAGCGGTATTTTATATCATTTCCCGACAGATACTATTGATAGGCTTTGGCCTAACTCCATTGAATGTCAAGTTCAAGAAGAAGATTGTGGAGATTATTATTGTGTGAACGGATCACACGCAGAATCACCTAATGGAGGTGCGGTGGAATGGGAACAGAAACACATTGCTCGCACTGCTAATTATGAAAATCCGGGTCAAGAATGGAATGTGATAGAAATAATATGTGTAGATGATAAATCGGAACATTACGTTAACGGTCATTTAGTAAATGAAGCCTATAATTTAAGTAATACGGAAGGAAAGATTTTATTGCAGCTTGAAGGAGCAGAAGTATATTACAAAACCGTAGAATTAATTCCTTTAAAATAAACGGTAGTATTAATGAATGGTTTTTATAACCGTATAGTCAGTCCTCTTGCTTTTGTGTGTGGATAAAACAAAGGTAGAGGATTGACTTTTATTTTTTCGGAATCACTCAATTTAAGCTTGGTTACTAAAGTTCTTGGTTTTATTTTATATCGTTACATGATTGGAATTATCATTCTTAAAATTATCCTCTTGCAATGAGTTCATTGCCCACTCAGAAGAAAATGCCTCTAATGCATGGTGTGAAGGTAATTTTAAATAAAAGTATATGGAAAATTTATTGAGAACTATATGCTTTTGCTTTTTGATTATGTCCGCAGTTAATTGCTTTGGGGGAAAAGTGGAAAAAGCGGAAGAAGAAAAAAACGAAGAAATACAGCAGCCGGATAATATACAAAGAGTTCCACTTGCCGACCCGTCTATTGTATTTTATGAAGACATATATTATGCTTACGGAACATCTGCCGGTGACGGGATCGCTGTTTATACTTCGAGTGATCTGAAATACTGGAAGAAAGAAACGAAATTGGCGCTTCATAAGAACGATGTTTGGGCAGATCGGTGGTTTTGGGCGCCGGAAGTTTACTATATCAACGGTAAATTTTATATGTATTACTCCGCTGACGAACATATTTGCGTGGCAACAAGCGATTCGCCCTTAGGTCCCTTCACTCAGGAAATAAAAAAACCGATGATGGACGATAAGGGTATTGACAATTCGTTATTCATTGACAATAACGGAAAAGCTTATTTGTTTTATGTTCGGTTTACTAATGGTAATGAAATATGGGTTGCCGAGTTGCAAGAAGACCTAAAAACGATAAAAACGGAAACACTGCGTTCTTGTATCAGTGTTTCACAAGATTGGGAAAAAGCTTGGCTAAAGGTTACCGAAGGACCATTTGTTATTAAACGTAACGGAACTTATTATATGACTTATTCTGCTAACAACTACCAAAGTACTTATTATGGAATCGGAGTGGCTACGGCAACCGACGTGAAAGGACCCTGGAAGAAGTACGAACAAAATCCGGTCTATCAGAACGTAAAAGGATTAGTAGGTGTCGGTCATAGCACTATGTTTACGGATAAAGAAGGGAATCTACGAATCGTTTTCCATGCCCATAATTCCCAAATATCCGTACAGCCGCGTTACATGTACATTAGCCGTGTCTATTTTGAAAAGAAAGACGGAAAAGAATTTATGAAAATCGATCCGGATTATATTACTCCGGCATTAAACATTCAATAAGACGTAGTTTTTTTGAACCGATATAACTATGCATTTCATCTAATTCAACAATTTCTAACTTCTATTTCCTTTGTTTCCGATTGTAAGGACTTGACCTCTTACTATGCCATTCTTAACCTTGTTGGCACTTTGACACTTTGAGCAATTCATCGCTTTTGTTTCAAGGTTAATAAAACTATCCCCCTATCTGTATTACATCGTATAACTAACAACTTGAATAAAAAAAACAAAAATTGCATAAAAATAATATATTTGCAGAGTTAACCTCTGACAATTAAACAAATGATGCAGACCTTAAGCGCTGACATTCAGCAATTTAATACGCTTTTTGCCAACTATCAGCAACGATTCATTCATTTTGCTAGGAACTATGTATGCGATCAATCGGTGGCAGAAGACATTGTTATGGAGAGCTTTATGTACTATTGGGAAAATCGGAATTCACTCGAGCCGAACTCAAATGCCCCCGCCTATATATTAACCGCGATCAAAAATAAAAGTCTTAATTACCTCCGCACTAAAATGATTCATGCCAAGGCGGAAGATCACTTTCGTACCCATCAGGATAGGGTCATGCAAGCCAATTTGATCTCTTTGGAAGCTTGCGATCCGCAAGAACTATTTTCCAGCGAAGCCGAAGGGATTGTAAAAGAGGTTTTAAGTACCTTACCGGAACTTACTCGTGAGATCTTTATCAAAAGCAGGTTTGCAAACCAAAGCTATAAAGAGATTGCAACCCAACTGAATGTTACTGAAAAGAGCATAGAGTTTCATATCAGTAAGACGCTAAAAGTATTGCGTGTGGCTCTTAAAGATTACCTGCCGGGACTATTGGTATGGCTCTCTTTTGGCTCTTATATAATGTAACTTTTCCTCTCCGGCTCTCGGTCGAATCGTTAACTAAGGTTAAATAACGCTTTTTTACGGGGACTTCTCCCTACTTATGTGCTATATACTCATAGAATGTAGAATAATGAATAATAATAAACTATACAAGTTCTTTTCAATAAAAACAACACTTGAAGAAGAAAAAGAAATACTTGACTGGCTTGATGAGTCGTCTGAAAATCAGCATGAATTTTTGAAAGCACGAAATCTTTATGATATGGTTTTGTTACATGCGGATAATGAACATGCCGGTTTGGAACGGAAAACACGAAAGATGTTCCCTAGGTGGATGAAAGAGGTAGTCAAGGTTGTTGCCGTCTTTTTAATCCTTTTGGGATTGAATTTTTATTACCGGGGGCAGCAGGAAAAATTGTCGATGGCAATCAATACCGTAACGGTTCCTCCCGGACAACGAGTCAATCTGGAACTGCCCGATGGCACGAAAGTATGCATGAATGCTTGTTCGGAACTAAAATATCCGGCTCTCTTTGCCAAAAGCAACCGAAAAGTAGAGTTAAAAGGAGAAGCCTATTTTGAAGTAACCCACAATCAAAGTAAACCCTTTATCGTTGAAACGGAACTGTGTGATGTCGAAGCTTTAGGTACAACTTTTAACGTAGAGGCATATCCGGGTTCCGGCAAAATATCCACAGCTCTTTTAAGTGGAAAAGTAAAAGTAACCAACCGGAGGGATACAAATAGACAAGTAATATTAAAACCGGATCAAGAGGCTAATTTCACAAATAATGAGTTTACAATCAATCAAATTCAATATCGCGATCATCTGCGTTGGAGAGAGGGGCTAATCTGTTTCCAAGCCACATCATTAGCCAGACTTATAAAGGAGTTTGAAAAATATTATGCCGTACACATAGAGATTGAGAAGAAAGAAATCTTAAGTCATGAACTGAGTGGGAAGTTGAAAATTAACGATGGCATAGACCATGCATTACGCGTATTGCAAAAGAATATTCCATTCATTTATGTCTGGGATAAAGTAAATGATAATATTATTTATATAAAATAAAACCAAATTGAAATGTAAATACAGCAAAACATTTAATACTTATTTTTTAATCTTTTAATATGGAAGCCTATGACGAAAAACGGATTCAATGAAGCCCTATTTGACATGTATGGAAAAAAGCTTGCTGATGTTACAGTGTCGACAGGTCGGGAAGGACTAAATCATCAGTTAAGTTCTAATTTAATACCCTCTAATCAAAGTAAATTTATGAATAATAATTATTTATGTGGTGCTTTTTTGAATAAAAAGAGTTCCAATAAACACATTGTAAGAGTTATGAAGATAACTTCTTTTCTTCTATTTTTTTCATTTTTCTGCCTAAGCGCAGCAAACTTGAACAGCCAAAATGTACAGGTTACTCTTAATAAACAAAATGTTCGTTTGGAAAACGTGTTAATCGAAATTGAAAAACAGACGGATTACCTATTTGTTTATGATAAAAAAGTGGATACTAATCAAACAGTATCAATTAACGTAAGTCAAAAAAAACTAAAAGAAACTCTGGACGAGCTGCTTGAAAGACTTAATATCTCATTCAGCACCGAAGGGTCGAATATTATTCTTTCCACTAAAGAGGTGCGTGAAACACAAACTACTCAGCAAGAAAAGAAAATTACCGGTGTTGTAAAGTCTGCTGAAGGTGAATCCGTTATTGGCGCCTCGGTTGTTGTGAAGGGTACCAGTACAGGAGTACTGACCGGGTTGGACGGTGGCTTCTCACTTGCCGTGCCGGCAAATGCCACCACCTTAGTTGTCTCTTATGTTGGTATGAAGACGCAAGAAGTAACAATAAAGGAAGGAAAGACTTACGCTATCACAATGGAAAATGATATGGTTGCTATGGATGAAGTTGTTATTACGGCATTGGGTATCAAGAAAGAGGCAAAATCGTTGTCATATAACGTACAGCAAATGTCCGGGAATGATATTAATAAAGTTTCCGATGCAAATTTTATCAACAACTTAAACGGTAAAATAGCCGGCGCTACGATTAATAGTTCATCGTCAGGTATAGGTGGTTCGTCGCGTGTTGTGATGCGTGGTGTTAAATCCATATCCGGTAATAATAATGCGTTGTATGTGATTGATGGTATTCCAATGCCAAATCTTTCTACCGACCAGCCAGCCGATATCTTTTCCGGAGCAGGGCAAACCGGAGACGGGATATCTAATATTAATCCGGATGATATAGAAAGTATTTCGGTTTTGAGCGGTCCGTCCGCATCTGCACTGTATGGTAGTTCGGCTTCTAATGGCGTTATTTTAGTAACAACTAAAAAAGGAAAAGAAGGCACGCTGTCTATAAATGTTGCTAATAGTACTACCTTCTCAACTCCTTTGTTACTACCCGAATTTCAGAATACTTATAAACAAACCGGACTTGGAAGTTACGATAGTTGGGGAGACAAACTTGCAACTTCTTCGAGTTATAATCCGGCTGATTTCTTTCAAACCAGTGTAAATGTTACTAACTCCATAAATTTATCTACCGGAACAGAACAGAACCAAACATACGTATCATTCGGCACAGTAAATGCGGAGGGTATTATCCATAACAATGATTTCAGCCGTTATAATTTTTCTGTCCGTAACACCTCTAAGTTTCTTAAGGATAAATTGACAATGGACATTTCTTTTATGACAAGTTATGTGAAGGAAGAGAATATGCTTGCTCAAGGTCAATATTTTAATCCATTGGTTCCGGTTTATCTATTCCCTCCCGGAGATGATTTTTCCAAAGTGCAGATTTATAAACGATATAATGCATCCCGTAATTTCCAGACACAATTTTGGCCTCATGGTGATAATGGGATGTTAATGCAAAACCCATATTGGATTACGGAAGAAGACCAATTTGTTAGTCATAAGGAACGTTATATGACAAATTTAACTCTTAAATATGAATTTGCCGATTGGATAAATCTGTCGGGACGTTTCAAAATGGATAAGAGTAATGATGCATTCGAGAAGAAATTTGGGGCATCAACCAATACTTTATTTGCATCCGATGCAGGGTTCTATTCTCTGAATGAAAGAAGTACGCGCCAAATATACGGTGAAGCATTATTGAACATCAATAGATATTTTCATGATCAGATGTTTAACTTGACAGCCAATGTGGGTACAAGCTTTGAACATACGCAGTATGATCAAAATATGTATGGCGGTAAACTTCATGGCGTACCCAATTTGTTTACTTTCACAAATATAAATCCGGCTGATGAGGAAAGATCGCAAACCGGACATCGGAAACAAAAACAATCAGTTTTTGCGAGTGCACAGTTTGGATATAAAAGTATGGTATATTTGGATGCAACAGCAAGAAATGATTGGCCGTCAACACTTGCAGGTGCAGATATGAGTTCATTCTTTTATCCATCAATAGGTTTATCCGGTATAATAACGGACATATTCAAAATTGATACGCCGATAATGCCTTACATGAAACTTCGTGTGTCTTATGCCGAGGTTGGTAATGAACCCGATTTATTTCTTACTATACCAACCTATGAAGTGGTTTCCGGTTATCCGGTAACTCAAACCAGAATGCCCAATACCAATCTGAAGCCTGAACGAACAGAATCTTGGGAAGTCGGCGCTAATTTTATGTTTTTGAAAGGTAAACTAAAATTAGATGCTACATTTTACAAATCCAGTACGTTTAATCAATTCTTTGAGCCAACGCTTTCTTCTGCATCAGGATATACGAGTGTAGTTGTTAATGCGGGTCGTGTTGATAATAAAGGTCTTGAAATTTCCGCCAGGTATAGCGACACATTTGGCAAATTTAATTGGAGTACTTATTTGACTTATTCCCTGAATCGTAATAAAGTGAAAACATTATTGGCGGAATGGGAGAATCCGGTAACTCATGAAGTTATTTCTTTGTCTGAATTGGATATGGGAGGTACCGGCAGTTACAAGATGGTGTTGAAAGAGGGCGGCTCTATGGGAGATATTTATGTCAATACTTTAAGAACAGATGGGCATGGAGCTATTTATGTTCATCCTTCTGATTATACTGTTATTGCAGAGAATAATAAATTTATATATGCCGGTAGCGCTAATCCTAAATACAACTTAAGTTGGGGTAATAATTTCAGTTGGAAGGGTTTGTCTCTCGGTTTCTTGTTGACTGCGCGTGTTGGAGGAATAGTGGTCTCAAATACACAAGCTATTATGGATGCTTTTGGCGTATCGAAAGCCTCTGCCGATGCTCGTGATAGAGGCGGGGCATTGGTCAATGGCAAACTTATTCCGTCTAAAGAATATTACCAAATTGTAGGAGATGTTGCTACAGGGGGTATAGGTTCTATGTATACGTATAGCGCTACCAATGTTCGCTTGGGCGAGTTGGCATTGGGATATGATGTTCCCATTAAAAACTGGGTTAACGCCATAAAAGGGCTAAATATCTCTTTTGTGGGGCATAATTTATTCTTCTTGTATCATAAAGCACCATACGATCCTGAATTAACAGCAAATACAGGAACCTATTTTCAAGGGGTAGATTATTTTATGGCGCCAAGCTTACGTAATTTGGGATTCTCTGTTAAACTTCAATTTTAATAATACTTAATGAATACAATTATGATTCTAAATAAGAAAATTTGGAGTAAAGTGTCTCTGATGTATGGTTTGGTTGTGCTGTTTAATGTAGCATGTACGGATACATTTAAAGACTACAATACTAATAAACATGAAGCGACGGAAGAAATGATGTCGTACGATAATCTTAAAACAGGGTCTTTCTTTACTCAAATGTTGAGAAATGTTGTTTTGTTTGACGATGGAAAGAATCTTAGTAGTGACTACCAAATTGCTCAGGGACTTAGTAGTGATTTCTATTCCGGATATACTGCACCGACAGGTGATTGGAATAATAGAAATCATAATGGCAGCTATAATTTTGTTACCGGTTGGCTTGAAATGACTTTCAAATCCGGATTTACAGGAATAATGCCTGCATGGCAGTCTATAGTTAAGATAGCAGAGGAACAAGATCTTCCTGAAATTGCAGCCATAGCTACCATTGTAAAAGTAGAGGCAATGCACCGGGTAGCGGATACCTATGGACCTATTCCATATATTAATTTTGGTAGTGGAAATCTGAAAAATGATTATGATGCTTTAGAAGATGTATATAAGAAGTTTTTTGAAGAATTGGATAATGCAATAGATGCTTTAACTAATTATGCGCTAAGTAATCCGAAAATTCTTGAGAAGTTTGATTACATATATGCCGGTGATGCTGTTAAATGGGTGAAATTTGCAAATACACTGCGCTTGCGTTTGGCTATGCGTGTGGTTTATGCCGCTCCCGCATTGGCACAAGCAGAAGCCGAAAAATCTATTAGCAATTCCATTGGGGTTATAACGGAAATTAGTGAACAAGCATCTTTAAAACACACTTCTAATTTGACATATTTTCACCCGTTGTATGAGATAGCTTATAATTTCAATGGTGGAGAGGTTCGCATGAATGCATCGATGGATGTATATATGAACGGATATAATGATCCTCGGCGTGAAGCCTATTTTACGCCGGCTTCTTCCGGTTACCATGGTGTCAGATTGGGCGTTACCGCTAATATTATGGATAATTATAAAAATGGGACTTATATCTCAAACTTAAATATGGATAAGAGTTCTACGAAAATTATCTGGATGACAGCTGCCGAATCATATTTTTTGCGTGCAGAAGGAGCTCTTCGTGGCTGGGCTATGAATGGGAATGCACGTGATCTATATGAAAGGGGAATTGCCGTTTCATTTGAAGAAAATGGGGTGCAGGGAGTTAGCAACTATATAACTAATAGTGCAAGTGTTCCCAGCAGTTTTGTTGATAATGCAGTAGGATCAAGTAATAACTATGCGGCTCCGAGCAATATCACTATTGCCTGGAATAGTAGTGGAGTACTTGAAGAAAATTTAGAACGAATTATTACTCAGAAGTGGATCGCTATGTTTCCTGACGGACCTGAAGGATGGGCAGAATTTCGTAGAACAGGTTATCCCAAATTATTGCCTGTCGTGACTAATAATAGTAACGGTACTATTGATACTAATATTCAAATTCGTCGATTACCATATCCTCAATCTGAATACCAGAATAATAGTGACGGTGTTGCCAGCGGAGTTTCCAAATTAGGAGGTGCTGACAATGGCGGAACACGACTATGGTGGGATAAAAAGTAGTTTAATGTTAAATTAAATTTATTGAGTATTATGAAAATAAGATTATTAAATTTTCTATTTCTCATTTTAGCTGTCATTGTTCTTGTCAATTGTGATAATGACGTTGAAGCATTGGAAATACAGAAATTAAAAACGTATAATGAGCAATATTATGCCAATTTAAGGGCATATAAAGAGTCGGATCATTGCCTGAGTTTTACATGGTATGCAGCATACTCGCCTCTTGAAGGTGTTGAAGGCTATAAAGATCCAGCATCGTGGGGAGAACGCATCATCGGTTTGCCGGACAGTCTGGATATTTGTTCGCTATGGATGGGTATCCCAAGTAACAATCCCCAAAATGAAGACTATGCGCCGATGGCATACGCCGATATGTGGCATGCAAAAAAGAATCTGGGAACCCGTTTTGTGGCTCCAACCATTACCCGTATGAATCATACTATTAAGTTAAAAGATGGAACGGAATATGACTTGTCTGCCAATCATACCGATGAAGGTATTGAAATATATGGTCAGTATCTCATTGATCAAGTGCTTGATTCGGGAATTGATGGCATTGACCTCGACTATGAACCGGAAGGCGACTGGTTACAAGGTGACAGGTTTACCAAATTAGTGCAATATATTGGTAACTATTTCGGACCTAAAGGTCAATATCCCGACAAGTTACTTATCGTTGATTTCTATTCGTCTGTACCGGCTAAAGAGACCGAACCGTATGTAAATTATTATATCCGGCAAGCATACACACAAGGATTTACAGACCACTCGGCACAACGATTGCAATCTTATTATAATGCGGTAAACTGGGCAGCACCCGAGAAATTCATAGTGACCGAAAACTTCGGTAGTTGGTATGAAAATGGCGGTTCTCCATTCACAGAAGTTGATGGAAATACCTTGACTACCGACGGATCACGTATGTATTCATTGGAAGGCATGGCTCGCTGGAATCCAACTCAAGGTAAGAAAGCCGGATTCGGTTGTTTCTATATTGATCGAGACTATTTTTCCAAAACCGGGATTCCTTATTATAATTTCCGGAGATGCATTCAGATTGCCAATCCTGCAGTTTATTAATCGCTAAAATTATTTTGAAAATGAAAACAGGAAAATATTTGAAATCAATTATAACTGTAACCATACTACTCTGGTTAACGGGTTGCAATTTCGGAGGTGATAGCTTTAATTACAACAAGGATGTAATCATTGTTAGTGGAACAGAAAGCAATTCCATGGTTAAGTTTGTTGTGGAAGATACACCGGCCACATATATTGTTACAGCATCTGCTACCGGAAAAGTGCAAGAAGATGTTACCGTATCTTTTGCGCAGGACAATTTACTGCTTGAAGCTTACAACAAAGCAAATAATACGAATTACTTTCCGATACCCGAATCTGCCATACAAATTGAAGGTTTGCAAGGCATTATTAAAGCGGGAAATGCATCGTCAACAGGTATTCGTGTAAAAGTTGTCTCTACGTCCGAATTCAAAGACGGACGTACCTATGTAATCCCGGTTACTATTAAAGAGGTTAAAGGGGGTTCAATGGATGTGTTGCCTGCTTCACAAACCATATTTCTGCGCATCTCGCGAGTAATCAACTTTAACTCTTTGGACATCAGCAATCCGTATTTCTATGGGAATGCTTATTTCACCAAACCGGTTGAGCTTCCCAACTATACATACGAAATTAAATGTTTTATCAACCAGTGGCATTCGGGTAGTGAACCCATCAGTCGTTTGAGTAATTTTTGTCCGATTGATGAAAGCGTTACCAATCTACTTCGATTTGGTGAAAATGGTCAGGATATCAACTCTCTACAATGGGTAACACCGGGTGGAGGCATAGTTTCAACTACCCGTTTTAATACCGGGCAATGGTATACCGTATCGCTTACGTTTGACGGAAGCGCCTATCGTATGTATGTTAACGGTGTGAAAGATACTGAATTGAACGGCAACAAAGGAACAATCTTTCAACGTTTAGAACTAGGTATGTCGTGGTATGACAGTGGAACTCCTGCTAACTCCTACCCCAATAGACAACGCTTCTTAGGACGAATTGCTGAGATACGTCTTTGGGATCGCGCTTTATCAACCAGCGAATTACAAATTGGCCTTTGTGGTGTCGATCCGCAATCGGAAGGCTTGGTTGCCTACTGGAAACTGAATGAAGGAGAAGGATCCATTTTCCATGATGCCACCGGAAACGGTTATGATATAGATTGGAACCATTCTTATCAAAACGATAGAGAACTGAATAAAAGCACCTATGTCAATTGGAAACTCGATGATTCGAACAAATGCAGTAACTAAATTTAAAAGCTAAAATGTATGAATATCAAATATATTAATATTATTTGTGGATTGGTTGTATTAGGAACAATGGTATTACAGTCTTGCAAAGATGATGAATCTTTTGACGTAACCGGCGCCACTGAAAACAAAGTTTACCTTAATTTACAAGCATGGGGTCCGATTCAAACACCTAAAAACAGCGTTTGGTTTAGCGTTTTAAATACGCCTGCCAGCTCGATAATTATGAATTATGACGAAGTTAGTGTGAAGTTTCCTGTCAAATGTACACATCCTGCCACGGAACCTATTGTTGTCAAATTTGATACTGATTTGGTTCCGGTTGCGGAAGGGTATGAAGCTTTTCCGTCGGGTGTTACGGTTTCGATTGATAAAAATGAACTAACTATTCCGAAAGGAGCATTTGCCTCAACCGACAGTATTAAGTTCTCGGTTAGTAAGGATAATCTCAAGTTACTGAAAATTGCCGGTTATATAGGAGGTGTTAAAATCACGTCCGTCACTAATGCCGAAACCAGCGAAAATCTAAGCAAAGCTTATATCGTTATAAATGCTGATTTCAGCAATTGTATTGATCGGAATACAACTGTACCGGCAGGCGCACAAGTCAGCCGTACAGGGTGGACAGCCTACACGGAAAGTACCGGAGCGAATATTACTAACCTTTTTAATGGAAGCGCAACAAGCTATACTAATTTCACAGCTAATGCAAAATTGGTTGTTGACATGAAATCAGTTGTTAACGACATTACAGGAATCCAGTTAGCTTATTCTAGCCAAACATATTCGTTAGGAGCGCTCAAAGTTTGGACGAGTGATACCACAACAGACGAATTTGATTTTCAAGGTTCAGCTTCATTTGCACAAGCTGCTTCTCAATACATCAAATTCTACGAAAAAGTTTCTGCCCGGTATATCCGGATTGAAGCGACCACTCCGCTAAACGCTTCCGGAGCTCGCATTGGCGAATTTTACGTTTACAAATAAAATGAATAAACGCAGCAGGGATAACGGCAAAGCTCCTTGTTATCCCTGCTGTTTATTTTGAGGCATCTATTCATTTAGATTGTACCATGAAGAAAAGTATTATTTTTTTTGTTATATTAATAACTTTTGGTAACTATCTTTATTCGCAAGAGGCTTTATCAACACTTTCTTTTGAAGAGCGTATATTTGACTTTGGAGATATTTTAGAGAAAAACGGAAAGATATCGCATACGTTTATATTCAAAAATATTGGTAGGACTCCTGTCGTCGTAAGTGAAGTAGTAAGTGGTTGTGGCTGTACAAGCCACAAATATTCTCCAGAACCTGTCGCAGCCGATAAAAAAGGAACGGTCACCGTCACCTACGATCCGCTCTATCGCCCCGGTTTCTTTTCAAAAGAGATTCTTATTTATAGCAACGGACACAAACACATCAATCGAATATGGATTACAGGAAAGGTAATCCCATTTCTGCATCCGGTAGAAGAAGATTATCCATACAATTTTGGCTCAGGATTATATCTGAATCTTAAAGTTTTGGCTTTTGGAAAAGTAGCTAAAGGAAAAACGAAAGAAATAGAGTTACGGTATGCCAATGATAGGGACAAACCGATGACTTTAAGGTTTGAAGTTGTAGGTGATAAAGAAAATCTAATATATACCAACCCAAAACAATTGGCTGCAAAGGAGCGTGGTAAGATGATATTTACCTATTCAATGAAAAAGAGTATTAGAGGAGAGATGGTTGTTAATGTATATCCTATAGTCAATGGGAAAAGGCTGGCACAACCACTGATTGTAAGAGTCTTCGAGGAAGAATAATACCACAATAAATTCGCTTTCAAGCCTGTTCCAAAGAAACTATTTTACTCATTTGTCTTCATATAATGTATAATAATATTGCTATGATAAATAAACGCACTGTTTTTTCTATAATAATCTGTTTGTTATTTTCACTTTGTCAAGCTCAATTCGTTTTGGTTAAAGACAATAAAGCCAAATCACGAATAGTGGTAAACATGAGCGATAGCATTGATATGGAAGCTGCTTTGTTGTTGCAAAATTTTTCGGAAAAAGTGACAGGAGTAAAGTTGAGTGTGATAGCAAAAGATAGTGAGATAAAGCAAGGGGATATTCTTATTGGAAATTTTCAATTGCCGGTAAATGGTTTGGATGTATCAAAGATTAGTGAAGACGGCTTCTTTTTATCGTCAGATGATTCCTATATTCGTATTGTAAAAGGTACAGGAAAGGGTTCAATTTATGCAGTGGTTACACTGCTTGAAGATTATTTTGGTATCCATTACTACGCGGAGAACGCGTATAGTCTACAGAAAAGCAGTAGTATGATTGTTCCTTCGGGAATTCGCCGGATTGATAATCCTTCTTTTCAATATAGGCAGACTCAATCATATAGCTTAAAAGATCCATACTATCGACTATGGCATAGATTGGAAACTCCCACTGAAATCTTTGCGAACAATTTGTGGGTACATACATTTAATCGCATACTACCCGCGTCAGAATTTGGTGAAAAGCATCCTGAGTACTATTCATATATAAATGGAAAACGAAGACCCGGTGCTGTAAGTCAATGGTGTTTGACAAATCCGGAAGTTTTTGAACTCGTAGTACATCGTTTGGATTCTATCTTTAAAGAGAATCCGGGGAAAGATATGATATCTGTGAGTCAGAATGATACTCAAACACATTGTTTTTGCGATTCTTGTCGGGCGATTGATGAATACGAAGAGAGTCCTTCGGGAACGATTATTCGCTTCTTGAACAAGTTAGCCAAACGATTTCCGGATAAAAACTTTTCCACATTGGCTTATCTTTATTCTGTAAAACCACCTAAATACACGAAGCCTTTACCCAATGTTAATATCATGCTTTGCGACATTGGTTGTTATAGGGAAGTGCCGCTGACTGAGAACTTAAGTGGTCAAGAGTTTATGAGAAATTTAGAAGGATGGTCTGCAATATCCAATACTATTTTTCTTTGGGATTATGGTATAAATTTCGATAACTATGTTTCGCCGTTTCCTAATTTTCATATTATCCAACCTAATATGAAGTTGTTTTATGAGCATAATGTGAATATGCATTTTAGTCAAATAGGAGGACCAAGAGGAACGGACTTTGCTGAATTACGTTCCTATCTGGTTGCGAAATTGCTGTGGAATGTTTCTGCCGATGTGGATTCATTAATACAATCGTTTCTCAACGGTTATTATGGAAAGGCTGCCTCCTATCTATATCAGTATTTGAAATTACGGGAAGACGCTTTATTGAAGAGCAAAATTCCATTATGGATTTATGATACCCCCATTACCCATAAAACCGGAATGCTAAATGAATCGTTAATGGAAAGTTATAAAGATCTTTTTGATTGTGCTGAATTGGCGGTGAAAGATGATAGCTTATTGTTAAGCCGGGTGAGGATTGCCCGTCTTCCTGTTATGTATGCTGAATTGGAAATAGATCGTACAAATCTGCTGTCGAATATTACTGATCAAAATAATAAACTCAATTTATTCCGGCGAAGATCAAGAGAGTTAAATGTCGGTATATTGAATGAAAAAGACAATACGATAGAAGATTATTGTGATTTGTATATTCAAAGATATATTTCACGCGATGACAAAAATCTTGCATACGGATCTTCAGTTAATTATTTAGTGCCACCGGATCCTCCTTATGATAAAATTGCTAATACGGCATTGACTGATGGTCTATATGGCGGATCTTCTTTTAATGAAAGTTGGGTTGGTTGGATTGGAAAAAATACGGAATTTGTAGTTGATTTAGGAAAAATAGAAGATGTTCATCGCATAGTAATTGATTTTTTACATAATTTAGGTGCATGGATTTTATTGCCTAAAAATATTACTTGTTATGTATCTAAAGATAGTAATAACTTCATTGCGGTTGGTTACAAAGAAATAGCCGAAGATCGTGAGGCTCAAATAAAGTTTGCCACTATCCCTATTGAACTGGCAAATAGTATGGAAGTTCGTTATATAAAAATTAAGATAGAAGGAATTGGGTTATGCCCATCTTGGCATTATGGTGTGGGAAATCCTGCCTGGTTTTTTCTTGATGAAATCAAAGTGTATTAATACAGCATAAAAATAATTAATTATGAATCGACCTTATCTCTCTATTTTTCTTCTTATAGGAGCCTTGTTTTTCTCCTGTAAAGACTTGATTGATCCTCCTCAACCTTATGGACCTGTTCCCACGGCAGATCAATTGGCTTGGCAAAAGATGGAGTATTATATGTTTGTCCATTTCGGTCCGAATACGTTTACGAATGTGGAGTGGGGAAACGGGAAGGAAGATCCCCGTGTCTTTAATCCGACTGATCTGGATTGCCGGCAATGGGTGGCTACAGCCAAGGCTGCCGGTATGAAAGGAATTATTATCACAGCGAAACATCATGACGGGTTTTGCTTGTGGCCGAGTCAATACAGTACGCATACCGTGCGAGAGAGTCCGTGGAAAGATGGAAAAGGGGATGTTTTGAAAGAACTTTCACAGGCTTGCAAAGAGGGCGGACTGAAATTTGGTGTTTACCTATCACCTTGGGATCAAAATCATCCGACTTACGGAACGCTGGAATATAATCAACTTTTCGCAAATACATTAACAGAGGTGCTGACCGGATACGGGGATGTTTTCGAACAGTGGTTTGACGGAGCTAACGGCGAAGGAGCTGACGGGAAGAAACAGGCTTACGATTGGGAGTTGTTTCATCAGACTGTTTATAAGAATCAACCTCATGCGGTGATTTTTAGTGATGTTGGACCGGGATGCCGTTGGATAGGTAACGAACAGGGATACGCCGGTGAAACAGATTGGTCACGACTGAATATTACAGGGTTTGAACCGGGATTGAATGCACCGCCGACTGATGTGCTGAATAATGGAAACGAACAAGGGGAGGCTTGGGTTCCGGGAGAGGCTGATGTGTCTATCCGTCCGGGGTGGTTTTATAGCCCTTCTACCGACGATAAACAGAAAACATTGAATCAATTGGTTGATATCTACTATGCTTCCGTTGGGCATAATTCCAATCTGCTTCTAAATGTGCCTCCTGACCGGAGAGGGCATATTCATCCGAATGATTCAATTCGCTTGATAGAGTTTAACAGGGTAATTACGGAAAGTTTCAAAACAAATCTTTTGAGAGGGGCAATAGTTAAAGCTGATTCTTATCGGGGAAATTCCTCCCGGTTTGCTGCGGAACGATTGCTGGATGGTAATTATGATTCCTATTGGACGACGGAAGACAGCGTGTTGACGGCATCTGTGGAGCTGGACTTGAAGAAGGAACAAACATCCAACCGGTTGATATTGCAGGAATATATTCCCTTGGGACAACGCGTAGCGCAGTTTAATGTCGAGTATTGGGACGGAAAAGCCGGGAATTGGAAACTATTGGCAGAAGCTACCACTATCGGTTATAAACGGATTCTGTGTTTTCCGTTAATTACAGCTCAACGGTTTCGGATCAATATTTTGCGTTCATTGGCTTGTCCGGTATTGAATAATGTGGAATTGTATCAAGCTCCGGAACTTGAAATAAGAACAGAATGAAAAAAGCATTATTTATATCTACGTTTATCTTATTCAACTATTTGTTTCAGGAGGTACAGGCTCAATCATCTTTCAGATATAAAGATTCGAATTTGTCTCCTGAAGAGCGGACTCTTGATTTGCTCTCCCAAATGACATTGGAAGAGAAGGTAGGACAGTTACTTTGTCCGTTGGGGTGGGAGATGTATGAGAAACAAGAAAACACAGTTACCCATTCAACAAAGTTTGAGCAACTGATTAAAGAACGACAGGCAGGTATGCTATGGGCTACGTTTAGGGCTGATCCATGGACAAAAAAAACATTGGAGAACGGATTGAATCCCGAATGGACAGCCAAAGCCGCCAATGCTTTGCAGCGTTATGTAATAGAGAATACAAGATTAGGAATACCGATTTTTCTTGCCGAGGAGGCTCCTCATGGACACATGGCGATCGGCACAACCGTTTTCCCTACGGGGATAGGGCAAGCTTCTACCTGGAACCCCCGATTGATGGAACAAATGGGAAAGGTCATTGCCACTGAGATTCGCCTGCAAGGAGCACATATAGCTTATGGCCCGGTGTTGGATTTAACCCGTGATCCCCGTTGGTCGCGTGTGGAGGAGTCGTATGGGGAAGATCCCGTTTTAAGCGGGGTATTGGGATCAGCTATTGTGAAAGGAGCTGGTGGCGGAGATTTATCGAAGAAAAATAGTGTAATATCAACCTTGAAACATTTTATTGCTTATGGAATTCCAGAGGGTGGTCATAATGGTAACTCTGCATTATTAGGTTTGCGAGAGTTGCACGAAAAGTTTTTACCCCCATTTCGTGCTGCCATTGATGCCGGAGCATTATCGGTGATGACTGCTTATAATTCAGTAGATGGTGTGCCATGTACGTCTAATAGGTATTTGTTAACGGATATTCTGTTGAAGCAATGGAAGTTTCAAGGTTTTTCTGTTTCCGATTTGGTAAGTATTGAAGGAATTAAAGGAAATCATCGTGTTACGGATACCGATGAGGGAGCTGCTATACTTGCTGCTAATGCCGGACTTGCCGTCGATTTGGGTGGTAATGCTTATCCTTATCTGGTGGAGGCTGTTCGCCGGGGTGCAGTGGAGGAATCTGTAATTGACTCGGCAGCTTACCGGGTGTTGCATTTGAAGTTTGCCATGGGGTTGTTTGAAAATCCTTATGTGGATTCCTCACAATCGAACAAAGGGGTACGAACAAAGGAGAATATTGCGTTGGCAAGGGAGGTGGCACGCGAGTCGATCGTTTTGTTAAAAAATGAGAATGGACTTCTGCCGTTAAATAAGAAAGTAAAAGTAGCGGTAATCGGACCGAATGCCGATAATATATACAATCAGTTAGGTGATTATACGGCGCCGCAAGATGATGCAAGCATAAAAACAGTTTTGGAAGGTATTCGAGAAAAATTGAATGCCGGTCAGGTTGAATATGTGAAAGGCTGTGCAATCCGGGATACCGCAAAGATGGAAATTGAACAGGCAGTTGAGGCTGCCAAAAAATCCGATGTGGTGGTTGCGGTTGTCGGTGGGTCAAGTGCACGTGACTTTAAAACAAAATATATAGAGACCGGTGCGGCTGTATTCGATGACCAGGGAATCAGCGACATGGAGAGCGGGGAAGGGTTCGACCGCTCTACACTTGACTTGTTGGGTAAACAACTTGATTTACTTAAGGCTTTAAAGAAGACGGGTAAGCCATTGGTTGTGATATACATTCAAGGGCGACCATTGAACATGAATTGGGCTTCGGAGCAGGCCGATGCGTTGTTGACAGTATGGTATCCGGGACAAGAAGGGGGAATTGCCGTTGCGGATGTTCTCTTTGGCGATTATAATCCAGCCGGTCGATTGCCGATATCAATTCCCCGTTCGGTAGGACAACTCCCGGTATACTATAACCGAAGTAATCCTTGGGGGCATGAATATGTAGAGGATATTTCCAAACCGCTTTATTCTTTTGGTTATGGGCTTAGCTATACTAACTTTACCTACCGGAATTTGCAATTGGAAGCATTGGGACAATATGAATACCGATTGACCTTTACGGTAGAGAATACCGGAAAGTACGATGGTGATGAAGTCGCTCAGTTATACATTCGCGACGATTTTGCCTCTATAGTTTGCCCAGTAAAACAATTGCGTCATTTCGAACGTGTGCATTTAAAGAAAGGAGAAGTAAAAACAGTTTCTTTCACGATCTCTTTTGACGACCTTTCGGTCATTAATCAGGAATTGAAACAGGTAGTCGAGTTGGGAACTTTTACGTTGATGGTGGGACCTTCTTCCGATGAAGTGCGACTAAGTAGTGTGTTGACGGTGAAATAATGGTATTGTTAATTTAGTATTGGCATACTATCTTTGCATCAAAAAAGTTATGGATTGTCCCCGATGCGGCAGCATAAATTATAACAAGGATGGTTTTGTTAAAGGTCGCCAACGTTATGCGTGTAAAGCATGCCGGTATCATTATACGGTAGCGAAGAAATCAGATGTAAAATCCGTAGAAACCAGACGCATGGCACTGGAGCTGTATTTGGAGGGATTGGGTTTTCGGGCAATAGGTCGCCTGTTAAAAATCAGTTATGGAACGGTTTACGCTTGGATTAAGAAATGGGGTGCGACAGTAGATTTGCCCAAGAAGGAAGAAAGGGTTGAATTTATGGAATTGGATGAGA